>OKKX01000004.1_pt1 | contig 288561 bp, 263 predicted proteins | sample 1611461 | NCBI WGS metagenome assembly OKKX01 (sample SAMN04436746, study PRJEB24849) | human gut metagenome | biome: human gut; feature: NICU; material: stool | host: Homo sapiens | place: USA: Saint Louis, MO | collected 2011-01-04
ATGTGTAGGATAGGTGGGAGGCTTTGAAGCGTGGACGCCAGTCTGCGTGGAGCCATCCTTGAAATACCACCCTTTAATGTTTGATGTTCTAACTCGGCCCCGTGATCCGGGGTGAGGACAGTGTCTGGTGGGTAGTTTGACTGGGGCGGTCTCCTCCCAAAGAGTAACGGAGGAGCACGAAGGTTAGCTAATCACGGTCGGACATCGTGAGGTTAGTGCAAAGGCATAAGCTAGCTTGACTGCGAGAGTGACGGCTCGAGCAGGTACGAAAGTAGGTCTTAGTGATCCGGTGGTTCTGAATGGAAGGGCCATCGCTCAACGGATAAAAGGTACTCCGGGGATAACAGGCTGATACCGCCCAAGAGTTCATATCGACGGCGGTGTTTGGCACCTCGATGTCGGCTCATCACATCCTGGGGCTGAAGTAGGTCCCAAGGGTATGGCTGTTCGCCATTTAAAGTGGTACGCGAGCTGGGTTTAGAACGTCGTGAGACAGTTCGGTCCCTATCTGCCGTGGGCGTTGGAAGATTGAGAGGGGTTGCTCCTAGTACGAGAGGACCGGAGTGAACGCACCACTGGTGTTCGGGTTGTCATGCCAATGGCATTGCCCGGTAGCTAAGTGCGGAAAAGATAAGCGCTGAAAGCATCTAAGCGCGAAACTTGCCTCAAGATGAGTCTTCCCTGGGCCTTCAAGGCCCCTGAAGGAACGTTTAAGACTAAGACGTTGATAGGCTGGGTGTGTAAGTGCAGCGATGCATTGAGCTAACCAGTACTAATGATCCGTGAGGCTTAACCTTACAACACCGAAGGTGTTTTTAGAGAGACAAAATCGTCGGGAACGATTTTGAACAACGCGGAGCGTTGGCCCCGAAGGGGTGAGTATCAGGATGATACGAATAATTTTCAGCGAAGTTCCGAGATTGGTTCTGATGGCTTCACGAAAGTGAGGCGGTTGGAATAAAACGAATTTGCCTGGCGGCAATAGCGCGGTGGTCCCACCTGACCCCATGCCGAACTCAGAAGTGAAACGCCGTAGCGCCGATGGTAGTGTGGGGTCTCCCCATGCGAGAGTAGGACACTGCCAGGCATCAAACAAAGCCGAAAGCCCTGAACTGACGTTCAGGGCTTTTTGCTATGGGAAAAATGGAAAGTCCCCGTTGTAACCCGCTTCAGCTTTCATCGTACTGTTTAATATTCATCACAAAACCAACGCATTGTTTCTCTGAATGTCAGATATTCTTCGTCCGCTATTAAGTTTGGCTGTTAACTTATAAATAACAATAAACTAACAACCAGGGCGGCAGGAAGCCGAATTTCATCATTGCTATGGCTCGGAGAAAATATCATGACAGAAACAACCTCGGCTCTTGGGGATGAGCACGGCGTCGAACAGGGGGCGCTGGATAACAAGAAACGCATTTTCGCTATCGTCGGAGCTTCATCAGGCAATCTGGTGGAGTGGTTTGATTTTTATGTTTACTCCTTCTGTTCCATTTACTTTGCCGCCTCGTTCTTCCCGGCGGGCAACAGCACCACGCAGCTGCTGCAAACCGCCGGGGTATTCGCCGCCGGCTTCTTTATGCGGCCGATTGGCGGTTGGTTATTCGGCTATATTGCCGACAAGCATGGTCGAAAAAATTCCATGCTGCTTTCGGTCTGTATGATGTGCGCCGGATCGCTGGTGATCGCCTGCCTGCCGACGTATGAATCGATCGGCAGCTGGGCGCCGGCGTTGCTGCTGATCGCCCGCCTGTTCCAGGGGCTGTCGGTAGGGGGAGAATACGGCACCAGCGCGACCTATATGAGTGAGGTGGCGATCAAGGGGCGACGCGGTTTCTATGCCTCGTTCCAGTACGTCACATTGATCGGCGGGCAACTGCTTGCGCTGCTGGTCCTGGTGATCCTGCAGCAGATATTGCCCGCTGAAGAGCTGAAGGCCTGGGGATGGCGTATTCCGTTTGCCCTGGGGGCCGTGTTGGCGGTGGTGGCACTGTACCTGCGCCGCTCGCTGAATGAAACCTCCGATGCGAAGACGCGTAACCACAAAGATGCCGGTTCGCTGACGGGGTTGTGGAAAAATCGCAAGGCGTTCCTGATGGTGCTGGGCTTTACCGCTGCCGGTTCACTGACCTTCTACACCTTCACCACCTACATGCAGAAATACCTGGTGAACACCGCCGGTATGGACGCCAAACTGGCCAGCGCCATCATGACCGTCGCGCTGTTCGTCTTTATGCTGCTGCAGCCTGCGGTAGGCGCGTTTTCGGACAAAATCGGCCGTCGCAGCTCGATGTTGATCTTCTCGGCCTTTGCCACGGTGTTGACGGTGCCGATCCTGTTCGCTCTGAAAGAGGTGAGTAATCCTTATATGGCGTTTGGCCTGATCGTGCTGGCGCTGTTCATCATCAGTTTTTACACCGCGATCAGCGGGCTGCTTAAAGCCGAAATGTTCCCGCCGGAGGTACGTGCTTTAGGGGTGGGTTTGTCTTATGCGGTGGCGAACGCCATGTTCGGCGGCTCGGCGGAATATGTGGCGCTGTCGCTTAAATCGTTTGGCGTGGAGAACGCTTTCTTCTGGTATGTCTCCGGCATGTGCCTGCTGGCGCTGCTGGTCTCGCTCCGATTGCATCGCAAAGGCAAGGAGATACAGCTGTAATAAAAACCCCGGCCTTGGCCGGGGTCAGCATACCGCTTACAGGATACGGCTGATCAGCCGATCGATGCGGATGCGGCGCAGACGCCGAATCAGCTTACGCACCTTGATCGGATACTGCTGAATGCTTTGCAGTTCCTGATAATGGCCGACTACAGTGGTATGAGTACGGATGCATTCCAGCTCTTTCTGCCGTTGCTCGCGCAGCTCTTGCTTGGGATCGTGGATCAGAATGGCGTTTTCCAGATCCAGCCGCCAGGCGCGCGGGTTGAGGTTATTGCCGGTAATCAGCTGCCACTCTTCGTCTACCCACATACCTTTCAGGTGATAGCTGTTATCGCCATCCTTCCACAAACGCACGATCAGTTGGCCGGTGTCGATGTAACGCTGCAACCGGCTCAGGAAGCGGCGCAGGTTGATCTCATACAGGTAGGGCAGCGCGCCGATGATTTTGAACGGCTGGTCTTCCGGAATATAGAAATCGTTGGCGGTTTTATCGCCGACGATGATCTCTACCTGTTTGCCCTGGCGCAGCAGATAGATGATGTTGCGCACCAGCAGCGCCGGCAGGTTGAAATAGGGGGTGCACAGCGTCAGTTTCTGGTCGGCGCACGACATCAGGTGATGAATGGTTTTATTCAGCACGCTTTGTTTGCCCAGCCCAACCAACGGTGTCACCGCCAGCTCATCGTTGCCGGCCTTACCGCGGAAGTGATAACCGGCGCGGCGCAGGGCGAAACGGAACAGGCGGGTCTCGTTTTTAATCTCCGGACTTTTCGGCCGATCGCTGCGATCGAGGCGCTGCACCGCGCCGGCGGTGAGCAGATGCTGCTTGATGTAATCGATCAGGGTATCGGCCAACACCTCATTGGTGATCAACTGGTAGCGATCGTAACGGTATTTCTCATGCTGATGCAGATAAACGTCGTTAATGCTGGCGCCGCTGTAGATCACGGTATCGTCGACCACAAAGCCCTTCAGATGCAATACGCCCAGCGCTTCGCGGGTATTGACCGGCACGCCGTAGATCGGTACCGACTGTTCCGGATGTTGGCTGGCCATGGCGCAGTACCAGTCGGCGTTGGTATTGGCGGCGGCGGCGCCGATGCGCCCACGCTGTGCGCGGTGCCAGTCGACCAGTACGCAGATTTCCAGCTCGGGCCGCCGCTGTTTGGCTTGATACAACGCATTGAGGATCTCGCGCCCGGCGTCGTCATGCTCCAGATACAGGGCCACCAGATAGATGCGTTGGGTGGCGTTGGCGATGGCGTCCAGCAGCGTGGTGCGAAAATCGGACGGCGCGTACAACGTACGAACATCAGCAACCGTCTGGGGGAGTTTGGGCAGTTGTGCAAGGTGTTGTTGATGTTTGCTACGTTTAAATTTTGACAACATCACAGTGCGTTTCTTCTCTCATGATTGATGGCCAGAACGCCACAGGCATAAAAACAATAAACCGAATAATCGGGCGATAATACCATTAGTTGCCCCGATTGTGCGTATGTTTTGGCGTTAAGTGGTGGATTCGTAGCGCATTGCGACGCAGGTCACTGCGCGCCGTCGGCCCGCAGCGGCAGCGTCAGATTGACGATGCCGTCCTCAAGCTGCACCTCGATGCCAAAGCCCAGCCGCTGAGCCAGCGCGATCATGCCGCGGTTATTCGGCATGGTGATGCCGCTCAGACGAGTCAGGCCATGCGCGCGCGCATAGGCGATCATTTTCTCCAGCAACTGACGCCCCAGGCCCAGGCCTTTCAGGTCGGAACGCACCAGCACGGCGAATTCGGCGTCGGTGTTGTCCGGATCGGACAGCGCGCGGGTCACGCCGATGATCTCGTCTGCGCGCATCGCCACAAAGGCCATTTCTCGATCGTAGTCGATCTGCGTCATGTTGGCCAAATCGTCATGGGTAAACTCATTGATCTCGCTGAAGTAGCGATAATAGAGATCTTCCTTGGTCACTCGGTCGATGAAATGCTTCAGCGCCGGTTCGTCTTCCGGCAGGATCGGGCGGAACAGGCACTGGCTGCCGTCTTTCAACGCGATGGTCTCTTCCAGCTCATGAGGATAAGGGCGGATCGCCAGCCGCGCCTGCGGATCGCCGTTGAACGGCGCGAGCTGCATCGACACGTCCAGCAGGGTGAATTCGCTGCCGGAGGCCAGCACCGGGTGGATATCCAGCCGGGCGATCTCCGGGCAGTCGAGGATCAGGTTGGAGACCTGCACCAGCAAACGGCTTAGTCCAGGGATATCTAAAGGCCGCAGCGCGCTGCGCCCGCGGATCTTGCCGCCTTTCACCGCCTGCAGCACCAGATAACGCGCCAGCGCCATATTCAGCGGCGGCAGCGCGACCGCCACCTGATTTTCCTGGCGCCATTCCACACCGCCTTCGCCCAGCATGATCAGCGGGCCGAAAATCGCATCCTGCTCTACCGCGATGCGCAGCTCCTGGGCGCCGGCGCGGTTGGCCATGCTCTGCACCAGCAAGCCGTGGATGCGCGCCTGAGGGTAGGTGCGCTTCACGCGGTCGAGGATCGCCTCCGCCGCGCGCTGCACTTCGGTCGCGGTGCGCAGGTAGAGCATGACGCCCTGAACTTCCGACTTGTGCGGGATATCCGGCGAACGCAGCTTCAGCGCTACCGGGTAGCCGATCTGTTCGGCGATATGTACCGCTTCGGCGCTGTCTTCGGCGATCCAGGTCGGCAGGGTGCTCAGGTCATAAGCCTGCAGAATGGATTGCACCTCGTGGGTATCCAACTGGGTGGCGCCTTCGGCCAGCGCCTGATGGATCAGGCGGTGGGCGTCGGCGGTATTGGCGGTCAGGCCGACCGGCAGCGCCGGCGTCTCTTTCAGCTGCTTTTGGTTGCGGCGGTATTCCACCATATGCATAAAAGCGGTCACAGCGCCTTCCGGCGTGCGGTAGGTGGGAATGGCGGCCTCGGTAAACAGCCGGCGCGCCTCTTGAGAAGAGTATTCGCCGCACCAGTTGGTCAGCAAGGTGATGCGTTTGCCGCGCGCATGGCGGTGCAGCGCGTCGATCAGCCGCTGCGCCGTGGCGGTGCCCGGCGCCGCCGCGCTCGGCGCATGGATCAGCAGCAGCGCGTCATAGTCGTGGCTGTCGAGCAGCGCTTCAATAGCCGCCAGGTAGCGCTGCGGCGTGGCGTCGTCGCGCAGATCGAGCGGGTTGCCGGCGCGAATGAAATCCGGCAGCGCATCGCTCAGCTTCGCCAGGCTCTCCTCGCTCAGCGTCGCCAGCTTGCCGTTGCGCCCGAGCAGCTCGTCCAGCGCCATCGCCGCCGGCGCCGCTCCGTTGCTGACGATCATCAGCCGTTCGCCGCGCAGCGGATGCATATGGCTGAGGGTTTCCACCGCTGAGAACAGCTCATGGGTATCCTGCACGCGCAGCAGGCCGGCGCGCTGGATGGCGGCGTCGTAAGCGGCGTCCAGCCCTTGCTGGCTGTTGAGCAGTAATTGCGCCTGTTGGCTGCGGCCGCTTTTGATCACCAGAATGGGCTTATTGCGTGAGGCGCTGCGCGAGGCAGAGAGAAAGCGCCGTGCGTCGCTGATGTTTTCCAGATACAGCAGGATGGCGCTGGTCTTGCCGTCGCGCGCCAAAAAGTCGAGTAGATCGTCGACGTCGATATCCAGGCTGTCGCCCAGCGCGATGAAATAGGAGAAGCCGACTTCGCGCTGCTGCGCCCAGTCGAGAATGGTGTTGGCGACGGCGGCGGACTGCGAGATAAACGCCAGCTTGCCTTTTTGGATCGGCACCGGCGAGAAGCTGGCGTTAATGCCCTGCCACGGCGCCAGCAGTCCCAGACTGTTGGGGCCCAGCAGCCGCATGGCGTAGCGCTGCGCGCAGGCTTTCAGCTCGGCGAACTGTTCCGGCGGCGAAGAGAGCACGATGGCGGTTTTGCAGCCGCGTTGGCCCAGCGCTTCAATCAGCGCCAGATTACGGCTGGCGTGGGTGCAGATGATCGCCAGATCCGGCGTCAGCGGCAGGCTGGCGACGTCGGGATAGGCCATGACGCCGCATACCGCCTTGTAGCGCGGCGTCACCGGCAGGATGGGGCCGCCGAAACCGCCGGCCAGCAGGTTGCTCATCATCAGGTTGCCGGCGCGGCCTGGCTGCTGCGAAGCGCCCAGCACGGCGATCGATTTGGGACGTAGTAGCGCTTCTAACCCTCGCTGGCTCATGCACGGCTCCTTTTGGCAACGTTATGCCTGATTTTAGGCGCTTTATGGCTGCATTGCTGTGACCGATGCCTCCGGCCGGGTCGGTTTTCCCGCCAGATACTGTTGACGGAAATAGCGAAAATGCTGATTCAACCCTTCGGCGGCCGGCAGATCGCCCGCCTGTTGCAGCAGGGCGGCGGCCACTTCCGCCGTGCAGTGTTGCTCGGCGCGGCTGGCTTCGCGCAGTTGGTAGTCCGATGCTGCGTCGACGTTGAGGGAAAACACCGGGAATTGATTGAGATACGGGCTTTTACGGAACATTTTGCGCGCCTCCGCCCAGGTACCGTCCAGCATGATGAACAGCGGCGGTTTGCCGCCGACGGGCAGCGCGCTGAACACCGGCCGTTCGGCGTCGGCGTAGGACGCGGGGAACACCACATAAGGCTGCCGTGTCGGATCGTTGATGGCCGCCAGCAGGGCGGGATCGACCTCGGTGCGCGACCAGAGGAACGCTTGGGTGTCCGGCAGGATATCGGCGATCAGGCGGCCGGTGTTGCTGGGCTTGAGCGGCTCGGCGCCGAACATGATCAGGCAGAAACGGCTGCCGGCCTGCTGTGGGCGAATGGTGTCGCACAGGCAGTTTTTATGCGGCAGCAGGCAACCCTGACAACGCGCCACCCGGCAACCGCGCGCCAAAAAAGGGCGGGTGGCGCGGTCTAAACGGAATTGGCGCAGGCGAAGTACGGCGTTGTCGGTCATAACGATCCTGGGGAAAAACCGCTATTGTAACGCAGAAAAAAGCCCGCCGGGAGGGGCGGGCTCGATCGGGGCGCGTTCGCGCGCAATGGCGGGATACGGCCTATACTTGCCGAATCACACTAACTCGTTGAGCCAGTTGTCAAACGGCGCTTTCGGCATCGCGCCGTTGAGCATGTCGACCATCTTGCCCTGACGGAACACCATGATGGTCGGGATGCTGCGGATGCGGAAACGGGCGCTCAGCTCCGGCTCGGCTTCGGTGTTCACTTTCACGAAGCGCACTTTGCCGGCGCGCTCTTCGGCCACGTCTTCAAAGATCGGTGCAAAGCTGCGGCACGGGCCGCACCACGGCGCCCAGAAATCGACCACGACCGGCAGATCGTCCTGCAGCAACTGGTCCAGCGTGGCGGCGGTGGCGTTGATCACTTCACCGTCGAAGAGCTCATGGCCGCAGCGGCCGCATTTCGCATTGTCCGCCAGACGTTCTTCCGGCACGCGGTTGGTGGCATTGCAAGCTGCACAAACTGTATTCATGTTGACCTCGGGTACAGAGAAAGCATGGTCCCCGCAACGCGGTTGCGGAGATGTTTCTTTAATGCTGACAATTATCGGCAAAACCCGGTGCGTGAACAATGAGGTTTGTTCAATGGATGTGATAGTTGGGAGCTTTTAGCGCAAGTTGGTGGCTTCGTGCACCAACATCAGGTAATCTTCGCGCCCTGCGCGTTGGTGGAGAAGACAATGAACGATTCATTTAGTGGCAAGAACGGTAAAGTCAAAGTGATGTACGTCCGCAGTGACGACGACAACGGCGACGACCGTAACAAGAATAAACGTCCGGCCGGCAAAGGCCGTCCGGCTGACGGTGCGCGATCGGGCCGCACCGGTCAAGACAAGGCGCGCGGCGGCAACGATCGCCGCGGCGCCGACTCCCGCCGCAGTGAAAGCGATCGTCCTCGCCGTCCGGCGCGCTCTGAAGATCGCGGTGGCAATGAGTCGCCGTGGAGAACCGTCTCGCGCGCGCCGAATGAAGAGCCGGCGTTCGATCATGGCGGCATCAGCGGCAAAAGCTTTATCGATCCTGAGCAGCTGCGCCGCCAGCGCGCGGAAGAAACCCGCGTTTACGGTGAAAACGCCTGTCAGGCGCTGTTCGCCAGCCGTCCGGAAGCGATCGTGCGCGCCTGGTTCGTGCAGTCGGTCACCCCGCGTTTCCGCGAAGCGCTGCGCTGGATGGCGGCAAACCGCAAAGCTTACCACGTGGTGGATGAAGAAGAGCTGGCCAAGGCTTCCGGCACCGAGCACCACGGCGGCGTCTGCTTCCTGATCAAAAAACGTCAGGGCCTGGATGCGCAGACCTACCTGAAAACCGCGCCGGCGACCGACTGCGTATTGGCGCTGGAAGAAGTGGGCAACCCGCATAACCTGGGCGCCATCGTCCGTTCTTGCGCCCACTTCGGCGTCAACGGCGTGCTGTTGCAGGATCCGGCGCTGCTGGAATCCGGCGCGGCGGTGCGCACCGCAGAAGGCGGCGCGGAGCACATCAAGGCGATCAACGCCGATGATTTCCTGTCGGTGCTGGATACTTTCCGCAAGGCGGGTTACACCATCGTCACCACCTCCAGCCACAAAGGCACCGCGCTGGCGCAGGCCAAGCTGCCGGCCAAGATGGTGCTGGTGCTGGGGCAGGAACGCGACGGTCTGAGCGACAGCGCCTGGCAGCAGGGCGATATGAACGTCTCGATTGGCGGCACCGGCAAGGTGGAAAGCCTGAACGTTTCCGTGGCGACCGGCATTCTGCTGGCGGACTGGTGGCGTCAGAATCAGGCGTAATTTTCTACGTCGGATAAAAAACGGGCGCCCCAGGGCGCCCGTTTCGTTTATTGAAGCTTAGTGAGCGCCGCCGCCCCCACCGCCGCCGGAGCTGAATGGCGGTTTCGCCACCCACACCAGCACCAGCAGCACCAGGAACACCCCGGCCGACAGCCAGAAGATCTCGTTGGCGGAGATGATCAGACCCTGCGCGGTGATCTCGTTGGCGATATACGCCGACGCCTGCTGCTTGCTCATGCCGAGCTGCTCCAGTTGCCGGTACATCTCCTGCGACTGCGGGTTGTACGGGTTGACGAACTCCGTCAGTTGCGAATGGTGCTGCGATTCGCGCTGCGTCCACAGGGTGGTGGTGATCGAGGTACCGATCGAGCCCGCCAGCGTTCGCGTGAAGTTCGACAGGCTCGATGCCGCCGCCATGCGTTCCGGCGGTAGGCCGGACAGCGTGATGGTGGTCAACGGCATGAAGAAGCAGGCGATGGCGAAGCCCTGAACGAACTGTGGCCAGGCGGATGCGCCGAAGTCCATGCCCGGTTCAAACGTATAGGCGCGCCAGTAGAAGCACACGGCATACATGATGAAGCTGAAGGTCACCAGCCGGCGCATGTCGAGCCGGTTGCCGAACTTGCCGATGATCGGCGACAGCAGCACTGGGATCAGCCCGACCGGCGCCGACGCCAGCCCCGCCCAGGTGGCGGTATAGCCGTACACCTCTTGCAACAGCTGCGGCAGCAGCACGATGGCACCGAAGTACAGCATGTACGCCAGACTGATGCACAGGCAGCCGATGGTGAAGTTGCGCGACTTGAACAGCGACAGATCCACCACCGGATGGTCGTCCGTCAGCTCCCACACCACCAGGAACAGCAGCGCCACCACCGCCACGACGGTGAGCGTGATGATCTCGGTCGAGTTGAACCAGTCCAGCTCCTTGCCCTGATCGAGCATGATCTGCAGAGAACCGATGCCGACGATCAGCAATACCAGGCCGACGGTGTCGATCGGTTTGATCTCGGTTTTGGTTTCCCGCCCCTTCAACGTCGCCATCGCCGCCACGATCACGAAGACGCCGATCGGGATGTTGATGAAGAAGATCCAGCCCCAATGGTAGTTGTCGCTGATGTAGCCGCCGAGGATCGGCCCGAAGATTGGCGCGACGATAACGGTCATCGACCAAAGCGCCAGGGCCATCGCTCGCTTGGCGGGCGGGTAGTTGTTCAACAACAAACTCTGCGACAGCGGGATCAGCGGCCCGGCCACCACGCCCTGGATCACGCGGAAGAAGATCAGCATGCCAAGGCTGTTGGAGATGCCGCACAGCCAGGAGGCGATGGCGAACAGCGCGGTGGACCAAAGGAACAGCCGCACTTCGCCGAAACGCTTCGCCAGCCAGCCGGTGATCGGGATCGAGATGGCGTTCGCCACGCCGAACGAGGTGATCACCCAGGTACCCTGCGAGTTGGAAGACCCGAGGTTACCGGAAATGGTGGGGATCGCCACGTTGGCGATGGTGGAGTCCAGCACCTGCATGAAGGTCGCCATGGCGAGCGCGACCGTCATCCAGGCAAGCTGGGCACCTTCAAGCGGTTTCTGTGGCAAGATGGCCTCCCGCGCGCTTAGCCGGCGTTCGCATGGATCACGTCGGCGATCAGCTGGTTAACCGGCGCCAGATTCAACGCCAGCGCGTCGCTCTGATACAGCGGTTTGTCGCGCACCACGTCGGCCAGCACGCGGCCGTCCAGATTGGCGGTGTCGACGGTCACCAGCGTCGAAAGACCGATGCGCAGCGGATGATCGGCCACCTGCTTGGCGTCGAGCTCAATACGCACCGGCAGACGTTGCACCACCTTGATCCAGTTGCCGGTGGCGTTTTGCGCCGGCAGCAGCGAGAAGGCGCTGCCGGTGCCCATGTCGATACCGGCCACTTTGCCCTGATACACCACGTCGTCGCCGTAGACGTCGCTGACCACCGTCGCCGGCTGGCCGATGCGCATATTGGCGATCTGCGTTTCCTTGAAGTTGGCGTCAACCCAGATGTGATCGGCCGGCACTACCGCCATCAGCGGCGAACCGGCGGCGATCTGCGCGCCGACCTGCACGCTGCGGCGCGAGACATAGCCGGTAATCGGGCTGATCACCTTGGTACGCTGCAGCGCCAGCCAGGCGTCGCGCATCTGCGCGGCGGCTTGCTGGATCGCCGGCTGCTGTTCCAGCGGGGTGTTCAGCACCATCGCCTGGTTGGCGTTGTATTGCTGCACCGCCACTTCCAGCGCGGCTTTGGCGCTGTCGACCGCATCGCGAGCGTGTTGCAGCTCTTCGCGGCCGATGGCGTCAACGCTGCCCAGCACCACGCGGCGTTTCAGATCGTTCTCGGCCTTGCTCAGATCGGTCTTGCGCAGGGCGATGTTGGCCTGATACTGCTTGCTGTTGATGATCAGCTGGTGGGTCTGACGCACGCTGTTGGCCAGGCCGGTTTTGGCGCGTTCAAACGCCTGCTCGGCATCGGTCGGATCGAGCGTCAGCAGCACGTCGCCCTGCTTGACGTAGTCGGTGTTGTCGAAGTTGACGCTGTTCACGCTGCCGGACACCTGGGCCATGATCTGCACCTGGTTGCCGGAGACGTAGGCGTCGTCGGTTTCCTGGTGATGACGCAGCACCAGGAACCAATACACTAAATAAGCCACCCCTATAACAATGAAAATAACCGTCAGCAACAGCAGCCAAAATTTGCGCTGCTTCTTTTTGCCGCTCGGCTGCTGCGGGTTTTGGGTTTCCGCGCTTGCGCTCATGGTGTTCTCCAAGCCTTATATTATTATGCTTTCGAATCCGCTGCGGCCGGGGCCTGATAGCCACCGCCCAACGCGCGGATCAGTCCTATCTTCGCCTGCAGTAAATTGCTGCTGGCATTCAACTCCGCCTGTTGCTGCTGCAATAGCTGCGTCTGGCTGGTCAACAGATCGTCGCGCCCGATAATCCCTGCCTGGTAACGGGCGTTGGCGACCTGATACACCTGTTGCATCGACTGGGCCGCGGACGCCGCCTGCAGTTGCTGCTGCGCAGAACTCTGCTGGATGGTGATGGCGTCGGCGGTTTCCTGTACCGCATTCAGGATGGTTTGGTTGTAGGATTCCACCGCTTCGTCATACAGCGCGGATTCCTCGCCCAGCTTGCTGCGCAGCGCCCCGGCGTGGAAGATCGGCAGCGAGATCGCCGGCATCACGTTCCAGGCCTGGCTGGCCGCTTCAAACAGATTCGGGCTGGTGCCACTGGTATTGGTGGTCATCAGGCCGGCGAAGGCTGAAATGGTCAGGCTGGGGTAAAACTCTTTACGCGCGGCGCTGACGCGCTGGCTGTAAGACTCCACCAGCTGGCGTTGCGCGGCGATGTCCGGGCGTTTGCCCAGCAGATCCGCCGTCAGCTCGCCCTGCGGCGCCATCAGGTTGTCTGCGGGCAAAGGCACCTGACGCAGGTGCTGCATGGCGTTCGGGCCCTGGCCCGCCAGCGCGGCGAGCTGGTGTCTGAGCTGTTCGATTTGCGACTGCAGCTGCAGAATTTGCTGCTTGGCGACGTCGGACTGCGCCTGGGTTTGTTGCGGCACATCGACGCCGGTCAGGCCGGCCTGATAGCGCTGTTGGCGCAGCGCGGTCAGGCGCTCGTTGTTGTTCACTTCCTGCTGCAGCAGCTTCTCGAGCGCCAGATTGCTCTGCAACTGGTAGTAGGCGGACGCCACCGAGCTGGTCAGCGTCAGCGCCGCCTGTTCCTGCTCGGCGCGCGCTGCGTTCACTTGCGCCTTGGCGGCGTTCACCTGGTTGCGGTATTTGCCCCACCAGTCGAACTCGTACGCCAGGTTCAACCCCAGCGAGTTGGAGCTTGAATAGATCGGCTTATGCGGATACCCCAGCCCCATATTGACGTTCTGCGGCACGCGCTGGCGCTGGGTGCTGGCGTTCAGATCCAGGTTCGGCCCGTTGGCGGCGCTGGCTTCGCCTACCACGCTCTGCGCTTCGCGCACGCGGGCGGCGGCCTGACGCAGGGTCGGCGAACTTTGCAGCGTCTGCGTCATCAAGGCGTCCAACTGCGGATCCTTGAGGGCGCGCCACCACTGCGGGCTGACGGCCAGCGAACTGACTTTCGGCTGAGCCAACTGCAGGCTCTGCGGATCCATCAGCGTGGATTGCGGGGCAATATTATCGGTCGAAGCACACCCGGCCAGCAGCAACACGGCGAACAGCGGGGTGAATCTCCAGTGAAATGGGGATCGCATAAGTAGGTACCTGAACAGAAATTGTGAATTAGGGTAACTGTTCTGTGATTTCCATTTGATCCAGACGTGCCAGCAATTTGCGCGTCAGCTGTTCCAGCTGTTTTTGCTCATCGTCGGTCAGCGTGGACCACAGGAAATGCAGACATTGGTGCTGCGGCGGCAGCAGTTGACTGAGAAATTCTTCCCCCTGCGGCGTCAGATGCAGATGCAGGCAGCGGCGATCGTTGTCGCTTTCCCGGCGCTCGATCCAGCCGCGCTTCTCCAGCTCGTCGGCGATGCGGGTCGCATTGGTGCGCGAGGAGCCCAGGGCAGAGCTTAGCTCAGAAGGTTGGATGCTGTGGCTTTCCTGTGCATCCAGGGTAATCAGCGCCATAAACAGTGTTTCGTTAATCCCCTGCGCTTTCAGCATCTTATTGCGGTTTTCCAGCAGCTTGCCTTGCATGTGCATGCACAGGCGGGTCAGCAGGATTTCCTGATAAGGGAAATCTTTCTGCCGCGTGGCGCGGAAATTCAGCATTTGTTCTATGGGGGCAAACGAGCTTTCCATAATTTAGGGCCTCATTAATTTCGTTCGAGATAGTAACGACGGTGACAAATAATGTAAATGTTCAGCCGTGCGGATAATTTAGCAATTCGTGTCATTTGTCAGTGTTTGTAAAGATGTGGCGCCTGAAAACGCCAGTGTGAAGCCAAACGATCGGGAGCGGCGTCAGCCTGCACCGAAAAGCATTAACAGTTTTAATGTGACGCCAAAGGCCGTTGCGCCGAGCAGCGTCGACAGAATGATGCTTTTGCTGCGGTAGAAGCACAGTGCCAGCGCGGCGAACCCCACCAACGTTGGCAGCAGTTTGTCCGGTTCGCGCATCACCACCGGCGTGCTGGAGACCACCAACAGGGCGCAGATCGAGGCGATGCCGATGCTGTCGAGCAACAGGGCGGCTTTACCGCGTTTGAGGCCGGGCTGGGCGCGCGCCGGCGCCAACCGCAGCGGCAGATAACGGAACAGGTAATTGGCGCAGCCCACCACCAGGCCGATCACCAGCACATCAGTGTTCATGGCTGGCCTCCGCCGGGGCTGGCTGGAACAGGGCGGCAATGCAGCCGGCGCCGATGCCGGCCAAAATGGCGACCGGAATGGAGAACAGCACCACGCCGAGCAGCGCGCCGGCCAGCGCGGCGGCGATAGTCAGGCTCTGCGGGCGGCGGAAGGCGGCCAACAGGAAGCTGAGAAACAGCGCCGGCAGCATGAAGGCCAGCGAGGCCTCGATCACCGGGAACTGCTCCAGCGGGCCGTTGCCGAACAGCGCGCCGAGCGCGGTGCCGGCTACCCAGGAGAGCCAGGAACAGAGTGCGATGCCCAGCATCCAGTTTTCGCTCCAGCTGCGGTTATTGCGCATCAGCCTGGCGGTGGCGGCGGCGAAGACCTCATCGGTCAGGCCAAAGGCCCACAGCGCCGTTTTGCCGGGCGACAGGCGCGAGACGATGCGGTGACGCAGCGCCGGGCCGTACAACAGGTGGCGCACGTCCATCGCCATTACCGTCAGCGCGGAGACCCACAGCGACATGCCGGCGCTCAGCAGGGCGGTGATCACGAACTGGCTGGCGCCGGCGTAGATGATGCAGGAGAAGAAAATACTTTCCAGCGGGGAAAAGCCCAGTTTGACGGCGCTGAGGCCGAAAGCGAACGCCACCGGCACGTACCCGATGACGATCGGCAAACTGTCGACGACGCCGTTGGCGAAGGTGGCGCTGACGGCGGGCGGAGTAAGGCTGTCTGCAGCTTGGCTTTGCATGGTTGTGGGTCGCAGGGTAGATAGGTCGTCAATAGTTTATGCCCAGAACATTACCAGAGAGTAAGTAATGTTTATACCCTGCACCGCTAATAAATTTCTTTAGTTACTATTTGCACGATAATCAGATTGTCGCCGGCCCCTGCGGATCGTGATGCTTGCCGAGCCACCAGGTCAGCAGGTTGAGCAGGCATAACACCCCGCCGACGGCGGCCACGCCGTACCAGCCGGCATGCTGATAAGCGGACGCGGAGAGCAGCGAACCGAGGGCGCCGCCGATAAAGTAGCTGGTCATGTAGCCGGCGGTCAGGCGGTTGCGCGCGTCCGGCATGATGCGGTACATCACGCTCTGGTTGGTGACGTGTACCGCCTGCACCGCCAGATCGAGGATCAGGATGCCGGCGATCAGCGCCCACAGCGATTGTTTGGCGAACGCGATAGGGATCCAGGACAGCAGCAGCAACACCAGGCCGACGGTGGTGGTCAGCCCGGCCTTGCCTTTGTCCGCCAGATGCCCGGCGCGCGAAGCGGCCAGCGCCCCGGCGGCGCCCACCAGGCCGAACAGCCCAATCACTCCCTCGGAATAGTTGAACGGCGGCGCGGCGAGCAGAAAGGCCATTGAGGTCCAGAGCACGCTGAAGTTGGCGAACGACAGGGCGCCGAGGATGGCGCGGGTGCGCAGCAGCGGCGTGCGGCAGAACAGGCTGAAGATCGAGGCCAGCAGCTGCGGGTAGTTCAGCCCGGAGTGTTGCTTATATCGCGGCAGCGCGCGCCACAGGATCAACGCCATCAGGATCATCAGCACGCTGGCGACCCAGTAGATGGTGCGCCAGCCGCCGAACGACGCCAGTGCGCCCGCGACGGTGCGCGCCAGCAGGATGCCGAGCAGCAGGCCGCTCATGATGATGCCGACGGTCTTGCCGCGCTTTTCCGGGTGAGCCAGCGTGGCGGCCAGCGGCACCAGGATCTGCGCCACTACCGAGAACAGCCCGGTGAGCGCGGTGCCGAGGATCATCATCGGCAGCGTGGCGGAGGTGGCGGTGATCAGCATGCCCCCGGCGGCCAGCAGCGTCATGAAAACGATCAGCCCGCGGCGTTCGAACATATCGCCGAGCGGCACCAGCAGCAGCAGGCCGGTGGCGTAACCGAGCTGCGCGGCGGTGACGATAAAGCCGGCCTGGTTGACCGACAGGTTGAAACTGGTGGCGATGGTTTCCAGCAGCGGTTGCGCGTAATAGTTGCTGGCGACCGCCAGGCCGGTGGCGATGGCGATCAGTACGGTCAGCGCCGGGCTGAGGCCCGGATGGGCGTTTTTTGGGGTCATGGTTTTTTCATCACGGGAAGAAGATAGCGCGCAGTGTCCGGCAACGCGTCTGCGGAAACCAATGTATAATTTTCATTTGATTTATCTCATTTCAAGATAGATGCCATGAACCTGAAACAGATCCGCTATGCGCTGGCGGTGGCGGAAGAACAGAGTTTCACCCGGGCGGCGCAGCGCTGCCATACGGTGCAGTCGGCGCTCAGCCACCAGATCGCCAAACTGGAAGAAGAGCTGGGCTGTACGCTGTTTGAACGCACCTCGCGCCGGGTGCGGTTGACCCCCGCCGGCCAGGCTTTCATTCCGTCGGCGCAGCGGCTGTTGGCGGCGCAGCAGGCGCTGGTGGAAGAGGTGACCGCCGCCGGCGATGCGGTGTCCGGCACCCTGACCATCGGCACGATTTCAACCATAAACGCGATTGATCTGACCGAAAAGCTCGACAAGTTTCATCGCCACTATCCGGCGGTGAACATCCGCCTTTACGTTGGCATGAGCGAAGCCCTGTTGGAGGACGTGCGTCAGCAGAAGTGTGATATGGCGTTTGTCGGCATCTGGCCCGGCGATGTCGATTTACTGCCGATGTCGCACCGGCAGTTGACCGATGAGCCGCTGGTGGCGCTGGTGGCGCCGCAGCACCCGCTGGCTAACCGCGAGCGGGTCAACCTGCAAGCGCTGGCGGAAGTGCCGCTGGTGGATTTCTACAGCGGCACCGGCGCGCGGCGCCAAACCGATCGCGCCTTTCAGGCGGCGGGCATTCGTCGGCACGTCAGTTTTGAAATCGATCATATCGAATGGCTGGAGAATTTGGTGCGGCGCGGGCTGGCGGCGGGCATCGTACCGATTTCGACCGCGCAACGCTTAAGCGCGCTGGTGTCGATTCCGATTGAAGATGGGCCGCGGCGCCAGGTGTATTGCATTTGGCCGCAGCCCATGTCGACTATCGCCGAGCGCTTTTTGCATTTCAGCGGCATCGATATGGCGGGGTAGGGGCGCGGCACTGGCGGCGCCCCTGAACGGTTACGGCTTCGCCGCTTCGGCGGCGGTTTTCACCCAGCCGTCGAAGGTGGCCTGGTGCGCCTTGATCCAGCCGTTGACGTGGTTCTGGATGTCGGCTTCCGAAGCCTGGCCTTCATGCATGCGCAGGTTTTGCGCGTTGATGTCGGCGATCGGCAGCTTCATGATGGCGAACAGCTTGGCGGCCGCCGGATTGGCTTCGGCCCACTGCTTGTTGGCGGCGATGCGCATGGTGTTGACCGGGAAGCCGTAGTTGGCGCCGTTAGGCAGCTTGGTGTCGACGTTCTTTTGCTCGCCCGGCAGGGAGGAGAACGGCACCTGCAGCCAGACCACGTCGCGCCCCGGCACCATCACATCGCTGACCCAGTACGGCGTCCAGGTGTAATACAGCACCGGTTTGCCCTCTTTGTAGCGGGTGATGGTGTCGGCGATCATCGCCGCGTAGTTGCCCTGGTTGTGTTCGACGGTATTGCTCAGGCCATAGGCCTTGATGTGGTGGTTAATCACCGCTTCGCAGCCCCAGCCCGGGGTGCAGCCGGTCAGATCGGCCTTGCCGTCGCCGTTGGTGTCGAACAGCTTGGCGATCTTGGGATCCTTGAGCTGCTCGACGTTGGTGATGTGGTACTGCTCGGCGGTTTTCTTGTCGATCAGGTAGCCCTGCGCGGCGCCGTTGACGTAGACGCCTTCGCGGTAGAACTTGGCGTCGCCGCCGGCGGCCTTGTACTGATCGGCGTGCAGTGGATCCCAGTTGACCGCGATAAAGGTCGCGTCGCCGGAGGCGATCGAGGTGTAGGCGACGTTATAATCCACTTCACGCGGTTCCTTCACGTCGTAACCCAATTTTTCCAGCGCCTTGCTGACCAGCAGCGTCTGGAACGTCTCTTCGGAAATGGTGCTTTGCACCGGCTGTACCGCGATCCCCTTGCCGGGTAAATCTGCCGCGCTCACGCTCTGTGAGCCGATCAGCGTCGTCAGGGCGAGAGCCCAGATGCCCGTAGTGCGCATAGTGTTTCCCCTTTTTTCGATGTGGTGGTGTCATAGCCCGCCGGGGCCGCAGCCGCCGGCGGGAAAAGCGTCAGGCTTGTTTGATGAACGGGCGAGTCAGCAGCCCGATGGGGCCGCGGCGATACCAGCGACCGATGCCTTTGCTGCGGCGATCGCGCCCCAGCGATTGGGTGAGGCGATCGAGAATGATCGCCAGGATCACGATGCCGACGCCGCCGACGGCGGCCAGGCCCATGTCCAGCCGGCCGATGCCGCGCAGCACCATCTGGCCCAGACCGCCGACGGCAATCATCGAGGCAATGACGACCATCGACAGCGCCAACATCAGCGTCTGGTTCACGCCGGCCATGATGGTCGGCATCGCCAGCGGCAGCTGCACCTTGAACAGCAGCTGACGCGGGCTGGCGCCGAAGGATTCGGCGGCCTCGATCAGATCCTCCGGCACCTGCTTGATGCCCAGAATGGTCAGGCGCACGATCGGCGGCAGCGCGAAGATGATGGTCACCACCACGCCCGGCACGTTGCCGATGCCGAACAGCATGACGATCGGCACCAGGTAGACGAAGGCCGGGGTGGTCTGCATGGCGTCGAGCAGCGGTCTAATCACCTTGGCGGCATGCTTGCTGCGCGCCAGCCAGATGCCGAGCGGCAGGCCGATAAGAATGCAGAAGAACAGCGCGGTCAGCACCAGCGCCAGCGTGACCATCGCCTGCGACCAGGCGCCGATGGCGCCGATGGCAACCAGGGAGAGCAGCGTGGCGGCGCCCATGCCGAGGCCTGAGACCTGCCAGGCGAGCAGCGAGAACACCAGAATAGCGATCGGCGCCGGCATGCCCAGCAGCAGTTGTTGGAAGCCGCTCAGGATCATGTCCACCGGCACGCGGATGCCCTGGAACAGCGGGCGGAAGTGCAGCACCAGCCAGTCGATGCCTTGCGTGACCCAGGTGTCGAACGGCACCCAGGCTTTGTGGAACGGATCGAGCAGGCTGAAGTGCTCCGGCTGCGCCGGGGCGCCGCTGAGCCAATCGGCGCTTTGCCCGGCGGCGTCATGTGCGGCCGGCGGCGGCGCGCTGGACCAGGCGTCACCGGCGTTGGCGGCGGCATCGCTGGCAGGTGCGGCTCCGGTATCGGCCGGTGCGGTAGCCCAGGGATCTTGGGTTTGCGTGGTATCACTCATTGGTTGAGCCCTCCTTGTCCAACGCCTGCAGCAGCATGGCCTTGGAGATGATGCCGAGATAGTTATGTTCTTCGCCCACCACCGGCACCGCGCACGGCGCCTGGGCGACCAGGGAAATCAGATCGCTGAGCGGCGTGTCGGCCGGCACGGCGGCGGGGGCCTCGAGCAGGGCATCGTCCAGCGTTTGATTGGCGGACAGCGCTTTTTTCAACGACTCTATCGACACCACGCCGATAAATTTCTTCCCGCGTTCAACAACATAACCATAATCACGGTCCTCATCGCGCAGCAGCTGCAGCGCCGAGCGGGGGCCAAAACCGGGGGTTTTGCGGATCAGCGTCACCGGGCGCCGTTGGGCGATATCCTTGGCGCTGAATACATGACTGATGTCCACGCCGCGGAAGAAGGTGCGCACATAGTCGTTGGCCGGGTTGTTCAGGATCTCGTCCGGCGTGCCGACCTGGATCACCTCACCGCCCTGCATGATGGCGATGCGATCGCCAATGCGCATCGCTTCGTCCAGATCGTGGGAAATAAACACGATGGTGCGCTGATGCTGAGCCTGTAATTTCACCAGCTCATCCTGCATTTCGGTACGAATTAACGGATCGAGCGCCGAGAAGGCTTCGTCCATCAATAATATATCCGGGTTATTGGCCAGGGCGCGGGCTAATCCCACGCGCTGGCGCATACCGCCGGATAATTCATCCGGATAAGACAGCGCATAATTCTCCAGCCCGACCTGACGCAGGGCATCCAGCGCTTTTTCCTGGCGCTCCTGCAGCGGTATGCCGGCTAATTCCATACCGAAAGCGGTGTTATTCAGCACATTCATGTGCGGCATTAGCGCGAATGACTGGAATACCATGCTGATCTTATTTCGCCGCACGGTGCGCAGTGCGGTGTCAGATATTTTGGCGATGTCCTCACCGTCGATCAGCACCTGACCGCGAGTGGGTTCTATCAGACGATTGAGAAGGCGTACCAGGGTGGACTTGCCGGAACCGGAGAGCCCCATGATGACAAATATCTCGCCTTCTTCAATGGCCAGAGTGGCGTCTTTTACGCCGAGCGATAAGCCGGTTTTTTCAAACAGCCGATCTTTTGTCAGACCTTTATCCAGCAGTTTGAATGCGCGTTCCGGGTGTTCGCCAAATATCTTATACAGGTTCTTTACTTCGAGTTTAATTGCCATGCAATTTGCTGTTTCCTCTGGTTTAATTAACGCGTTATGGGCTGTCCTTAGCAAAATAAAAGAGCTTTTTACCCTAACACAGTGAATATCTGAGACAACCCTCAATGTCATTTAAATGGGATATTAGTGGTTTACATCAAGGTTTTAATTAGTTATGGTAATTTGGCCCGTGACTCAAAATTGACGGCCATTATTCGGCATAATGGTTTGGTTTTTTGGAAAATAATACGGTGTGGCGCAGAGAGATATTTTGGCGCCGCGCCTGCCGTTCGGATAATAAAAAACCCGACCAGAGGCCGGGCAAAAGTCATCAGTATTTCATCAGTTTTAACGACAGGTGCCGATATCGAGGGGGATATCGTCGGGCGTCATGTTATCGCCTTAGTATGACAGCCAGATGGCAGCCTCAGGCCTTGCGATACAGCCTGCGCGGATGGCCGATATTGCCGTACAGCATCTCCACCCGCACGAACTGGGTGGCGACGCAATATTCCAGATAACGGCGAGCGGTGGTCTTGCTGATGCCGACTTGCTCAACCACGTCTTCCACCGCATGCGCCACCGCCGGCTGGGCGATAAACAGCGCCTGCACCAGCTCCAGCGTGTTGGTTTCGATGCCTTTGGCACTCGGCTCGCTGGAGAACTGCTTCGACTGCAGGTTATACAGCGCATCGACGTTGTCCTGATCGATGATCTTGAAGGTGCGCTGGGTCTGCACGAACTGCATGAAGCGTTCGAGCGAATTGCGTAGCCGCTTGTAGGACACCGGTTTGATGATGTAATCGAAGGCGCCGTTGCGGATCGCCTGGCTGCAGGTATGCATGTCGCTGGCGGCGGTGATGAAGATCACCGAACAGGCGGGGTTTTTTACCGCCGGTTCTTCCATCAGCTCGATGCCCTGGCCGTCCGGCAGGAAGTTATCCAGCAGGATTAGCCGCGGCTGATGCTCGTTGGCTTTGGCCCGCGCTTCGGCCAGCGTGGCGGCGTAAGCCACCACCCGCAGGTTGAAATTTTTCTCGATGAACTCCGCGTGCAGCGTCGCCAGTTGCGGCTCGTCTTCCACGATCAGAACGTCCAGTGCTAGGTGTGACATAATCGGGTGCTCAAAAAATCGGGTTATGGGTTTTATTTAGGGATAAATATAGAGAATATCGCGCCGTGCGGCTCGTTGTCCGACACTTCTATGCTGCCGTGCGCCTGCGCCACATGGCTGGCGACCAGATGCAGGCCGATGCCGTGGTCGCTTTTATCCGCTTTGGTGGTGACGCCCTGTTCAAACAGCGTATCACGAATCTCCTCGGCGATGCCGGTGCCACGATCCGCCACCTCGATCACCAGCTCGTCGCTGCCATCGCTGATATAGAGTTCGATCGCGTCGTGCGGCGCCGGGCAGTGCAGCGTCGCTTCCACCGCATTATCCAGCAGGTTGCCGACGATCGACATCAGTTCGGTCTCATTCAGCGCCGCCGGGATCTGCCGCAGTTGGCAGGCCGGATCGAAGCGCAGCTCGATGCCTTTTTCTCTGGCGCTGGAATATTTGCCCAGCAGCAGGCCGCACAGCGCCGCCGAACTGAAGCGCTGCGAGATGAAATCGAGGATCTCCTGTGCGCCCTCGGACTGGGCTTCCACGTAGCGGATGGCCTCGTCGTAGCGCTGCATATGCAGCAGCCCGGCCAGCGTCGCGGTCCAGTTCAGCTGCTCGTGGCGCATGATGCGCAGGTTGTCGGCATAGCGTTTCACCTGGCTGAGCTGGCTGCTCAGGGTATTGATATCGTTCTTGTCGCGGAAGCTGATCACCCAGCCTTGCAGCTCCTGTTCCTGCATGATGCGCACCCGGCTGGCGATCACCCGCACGTGGTTGAAGCGGCACACCTCGTCATGCGTATCCTGGCCCAGTTGCGCGGCGGCGAAGAAGTTCGGCTGCGCCTGGATCACGTCGCCGATCGGCCGGCCCAGCAAGCCGGCGGCGGGCTGGTGCAGATCCAGCAGCTCGCGCGCCGCATGGTTGATGGTGATGATCCGCAGCTGCGGATCGATGGCGATCACCCCTTCATAGATGGCTTCCAGCAGCGCTTTTTGCTGGCGTACCAGCAGCGCGATCTCTTTCGGCTCCAGCCAGAACATCTGGCGCTTGAGGTTTTTCGACAGCAGCCAGGAAAAGACGAACAGGGCGATCAGCAGCAGGACGATGGAGCCGATAATTTGCGTCAACGTCCTGGCATTTAAATTATCGATATGCGATTTCAAATAGCCGACGGAAACGATGCCGATCACGCGATTATTTTCATCCACGATCGGCGCCTTGCTGCGCAATGAAACGCCAATGCCGCCCTTGCGAATGGAAATAATGCTTTTCCCTTCCAGCACCTCTTTATTATCGCCGCCGATCATCGGCGTACCCAGGCGGCCTTCGTATTCGGAATGATAAAGGTGGCGGGCATGACTATCGCCGATGACGATATAACTGGCGTCGCTGCTGGCGCGGATTTTTTTCATCAGCGCAGTGATTCGGGCGGCGTCGTTGTTTTCCACCGCGTTGACCAGCGAAGGAATGAGGGCGATTTCCCGTGCCTGCACCTGCGCGCGGGCGCCGAGATCGCGGTGCAGTTGCGCATCCAGCTGGTAATAGGTGTAGGCGCCGATGCAGGTCAGCAGCAGGCAGGAGAAGGCCACCAGGCACAGAAACAGCTTGATTTGAAATGAGAGTTTGAGCCGCATGGCGGAGCTTCACCGTAAAGAGATCCTGAAGCCTTACCCTATCACGAGAAGCGGGGTCTGTAATATTGCGCCCGATCAACTTGTGATCCCTCACACGGGATTAGAGTGAACCGGACGAGAATTGTTCGTCTGCGATAAAGTTGATAAGCTTTAAAATAAAAGCGGTATTAACACCATTAAAACCACGCTGATTTTTACATAATCTTAATTAACTCCATAGAAACCATAACCACCATTAAAAACCCTTTTTAACTTTGAACATAATCACAGCAGATAATCCGTGCGCTTCTCTATGATGGCTGAACAAACTAATAAGAGGCCAGATTATGAGCACAACAGATGATTCTTACCTCGTAGCCAAAGACAAGGCCGCCGATATTTCTCTGCGTGAGAAATGGTGGCGGATACTGGACAATTATAAAGTAGGGATTATTCCGTTACCGTTCTTTATTCTGGCCGGCGTATTGATTCTGCTCGACTGCCTGGAAGGCAAATTGCCGAGCGATATCGTGGTGATGGTGGCCACCCTGGCGTTCTTCGGTTTCGCCTGCGGCGAATTCGGCAAGCGCCTGCCGCTGATCGGCAAAATGGGCGCGGCGGCGATCTGCGCCACCTTTATTCCTTCCGCGCTGGTGCACTACGGTCTGCTGCCGGACGTGGTGGTGGAGTCGACCACCAAGTTCTACAAATCGACCAACATTCTTTATCTCTACATCTGCTGCATCATCGTCGGCAGCATCATGAGCATGAACCGCCAGGTGCTGATCCAGGGCTTCCTGCGCATCTTCATTCCGATGCTGTGCGGCGAGATCGTCGGCATGCTGGTGGGGATGGGCGTCGGCATGGCGCTGGGCCTGGAGCCGTTCCAGATCTTCTTCTTCCTGATCCTGCCGATCATGGCCGGCGGGGTGGGTGAAGGGGCGATCCCGCTGTCGATGGGCTACGCGGCGATCCTGCACATGGAGCAGGGCGTGGCGTTGGGGCGCATTCTGCCGATCGTGATGCTCGGCAGCCTGACCGCCATCGTCATCGCCGGCCTGCTCAACCAACTGGGCAAGCGTTATCCGCACCTGACCGGCGAAGGCAGCCTGATGCCGAGCAAGCAGGGCGACGGTGACATGAACGCGGTGGAAAAAATCAGCGGCAAGGTGGACGTCAGCACCATCGCCTGCGGCGCGCTGCTGGCCATCCTGCTGTATATGGTAGGCATGCTGCTGCACCGCCTGATCGGTCTGCCGGCGCCGGTGGGCATGCTGTTCGCCGCCGTGGCGGTGAAGCTGGCGCACGGGGTGTCGCCGCGCATTCAGGAAGGCTCGCAGGTGGTGTACAAATTCTTCCGCACCGCCGTGACCTATCCGATCCTGTTCGCGGTCGGGGTGGCCATCACGCCGTGGCAGGAGCTGGTGGACGCGTTCACCGTACAGAATCTGATCGTGATCGTCACGACCGTCAGCGCGCTGGTGGCGACCGGTTTCTTCGTCGGCAAGAAAATCGGCATGCATCCTATCGATGTGGCGATTGTCTCCTGTTGCCAGAGCGGGCAGGGCGGCACCGGCGACGTCGCGATCCTCACCGCCGGCAACCGCATGTCGCTGATGCCGTTCGCGCAGATCGCTACCCGGATCGGGGGCGCTATCAACGTCTCGCTGTCGCTGCTGGTGTTGGCCAAGTTCTTCGTATAACTCCTATAAATCCTTAGCGTTACTTTGCCTTTCCCCGCCCCCGCGGGGATTTTTTTGCCCGCGCGCCGGCCGTACGCGCGGGCGGGGTGGATGGGGGTTATGCCGCCTGTTTCATGGCGGCGTCGTACCAGGCGAAGTAGCGTTCCACGCCGCGGCGGCCGGATTCGATCAGCGCGCGCTTTTTGGCTTCACTGATGTTGAAATCCAACGTCTTGACGTCAAGCGTGTCGACATACACGGTGCGTTTCCAGTCGTCGCTGTCCAGGTGCACCTTGGTTTGGATGTCCAGCATCACGTTGGCCACCGCCAGGGTGAAATCAAACAGGTTGTTGACCTGCGTGCGCGGGCCGGCCTGCCCGGCGGCCTGGGCGATTTCGCCGGCGGAGTCCAGGCGAAGACCCAGGGTGCGGGTGTTGATGCGCTGGCTTGAAGCGTCGATGTAAGGCGGCGTGGCGGAGAAGTCATAGTCGAACAGCCGCACCGGGTAGTTGTCGATCATGCCGCCGTCGATGCACAGGTCGCCCAGGGTGTTGTTCTTCGCCACGAAGGCGAACGGGAATGACATCGAAATGCGCAGGCCGTCCGCCACTTTCATGCGCGGCGTGGTGCGATGCGAATAGACCTCGCGCTGGCCGCTGTTGAGATTGGCGCCGATAAAGTAAATCGACTTGAACCCTTTCGCCGCTTTCATCGCTTCGAACTGCTCGAAGGTAATATCCGGCTTGCCGGTGTATTGCTTGATAATATCGCGCGACCATTGATAGAAATAATCGCCGGGCGCGATGCCGTATTGATTGAACAGGCGATAGGCATCGTGGAGCGTACCGAAAAAGCCGCCGTTATAATCGAGGAATTTTTTAAAATCCATCGCCGACAGAATTTTGGTGACGTCCGCCGAGCTGCAGCCCAGGCCGACCAGCAGCGCGGCGATGGCGCCCGCCGAGGCGCCGGAGGTTTGCTTGATCTGCGGCATGATGCCTTTGGCTTCCAGCAATTCCAGCGCGCCGCCATAGGCGATGCCTTTTACGCCGCCGCCTTCAAAGACCAGATTTTCGAATTGATAGTTCATGATATTTCCTCACTCTTGGTTTAGGGAGTAAGAAAAATAACCAAGTGGCGAGCGAGAAAATATTGATTGGGGTTGTGTGGCTCGGCAAACAAAATTATTCATAATAAATATATTATTTATATATTTATCAAAGGCATTTATTAAACAGGCGCATCGGACCTTTTGCGTCAATACTTAGCGCTGTCCAATTATCGCAAGGAGTCATCATGTTCTGGAAACGTTGTCTGCTGGGCGCGGCGCTGGCCGTTATGTCATTACAGGCCGGGGCCGCCGCGCCGCAGGCCAAAACCCCGACGCCGGGATTTTACCGCATCATGCTGGGCAGCTTTGAAGTGACCGCGTTGTCCGACGGCGTCATTCGCCTGCCGGCGGACAAGCTGTTGCTGAACACCACGCCGCAGCAGATCGCCGCCGGGTTGGCCGAGCGGCATCAAAGCCTGCCGGTGGTCACCTCGGTCAATGCCTATCTGATCAATACCGGCGACAAGCTGGTGATGATCGACAGCGGCGCCGGCCAGCTGCTGGGCGACGGCCTGGGCAAGCTGGTGGATAACCTGCGTGCGGCGGGCTACCAGCCGGAGCAGGTGGATGAAATCTACCTGACCCACATGCACCCGGACCACCTCGGCGGCCTGACGCACGACGGCAAGGCGGTATTCCCCAATGCGGTGGTGCGCGCCGCCAGCCAGGACGCGGACTTCTGGCTAAGCGCGGACAAACTGAAACAGGCCAGCGCGGGCAATAAGAGCAACTTCGAAAGGGCTCAGGCAGTGATCAAGCCGTATCAGGCGGCCGGCCACTTTAAGCCGTTCAGCGGCGACGGTGAGCTTTCCCCGGGCATTGCCGCCTTTGCCGCCCACGGCCATACGCCGGGGCATAGCGTGTATCAGGTGACCAGCCAGGGCCAGAAGCTGTTGCTGCTGGGGGATCTGATCCACGTGGCGGCGGTGCAGATGCCGCATCCGAAGGTGGCTATCAGCTTTGATAACGATGCCAAGGCGGCGGTCGCTCAGCGGCTGCGGATATTTGGCGATAGCGCGCGGCAGAGCGAGCTGGTGGGGGGCGCACACCTGTCGTTCCCGGGGTTGGGGTATTTGAACCGCCAGGGCGACGGTTACACCTGGGTGCCGCTGAATTACGGCGCGCTGTAACGGAGATGGCCGCCCGTTGGGCGGCCATCGAACAGAACCCAGCGGCATTGTTCGATAATTTGGGATTATGATGCCAGAGAATCGGGGCTGATTCGCCGTGATAAACAGTGCATGATTAACGCTCTGCCCGTTGCTTTCTTTAAGGATCTCCCGATGAACCAGAAAACTCCCCCCGTCGCCATCGTCACCGGCGCATCCCGTGGCATCGGCGCGGCCATCGCCGAGCGTCTGGCCGCCGACGGTTTTACCGTCATCATCAACTATTCAGGCAACCCGGCGCCGGCCGATGAACTGGTGCGCAAGATAGAACAGGCGGGCGGCCGCGCGCTCGGCGCCAAAGCCGACGTCAGCGATGCGGCTGCGGTTTCCCGATTGTTCGACAGCGCCGAACAGGCGTTTGGCGGCGTAGACGTGCTGGTCAATAACGCCGGGGTGATCGCGCTGGCGCCGGTGGCGGACATGCGCGATGAAGACGCGGATCGCCTGCTCGACATCAATCTGAAAGGCAGCTTCAATGCGATGCGCGAGGCGGCGAAGCGCCTGCGCGACAACGGCCGTATCATCAACTTCTCCTCCAGCGTGGTGGGGCTGCTGCAGCCGGGGTACGGCATGTATGCCGCCAGCAAGGCGGCGATCGAGGCGCTGACCAGCGTGCTGGCGAAAGAGCTGCGCGGCCGCAATATCACGGTAAACGCCGTCGCGCCGGGGCCGACCGCCACCGGTTTGTTCCTCGATGGCAAAACGCCGGAGCTGATCGAGCGGCTGGCGAAGATGGCGCCGCTGGAGCGGCTGGGCACGCCGGAAGATATCGCCGCGGCGGTGGCCTTCCTGGCCGGCGCCGACGGCGGCTGGATCAACGGCCAAACCCTGCGCGCCAACGGCGGCATCATCTGATTGACGACGCGCCGCCGCAGGATCGGGTATCCTGTGGCGGCACACATCACATCAAGGGCGGTTTATGGCGGGCGACAATCAGCAATCCCAGCACGGCGTAAGATCGCCCTGCGTCAGCCTGTGCCGCATCGACGACGAAACCCAGCAGTGCCGGGGATGCCGGCGCACGCGGGCGGAGATCGCCGCCTGGCCGACCGCCGGCGATGCGGAGAAACGCGCTATTTGGCGGCGGCTTGAGCTGCGTCAGTGGGCGAAATAATCCCCAGCATTATTGCGCTGCCAGATTTCATGTAGCACAATTGAGCTACATGTGATTGACTGACGTTGGGAGCGATTATGTCGACGACGACCATCCGTATTCCAGATGAGCTTAAAGCCCGCGTCACCGCCGTCGCCGAGCAGGCTGGCGTGACGACTCACAGCTTTATTTTGCAGGCCATAGCGGAGAAAACGCAGCAAGAAGAGTTGCGCCGCGACTTTGAGAATGAAGCGGAAAAACGCTATGCCAAGATAATTGCGACGGGAGAGACGGTCTCTTGGAAAGAGATGCGAGGTTATTTGGAAAATTACGCAGCGGGTAACACTGACGCTGTTAAACCTCCGGTTAAAAAATTGGGGCGCTGATGGCAAACGTCGAGTTGGCGCCAGAGGTCAGGGATGATATCGAACGTATTCTCGCTCATTTGGCTCAGTATGGCGCTGCGGATTCAGGGCGGCGCATTCAGGAAATCATCCAGGCGATTGCGGTATTGGAACATAATCCATTGATCGGACGAGCCCTTGGCGCAGGGCTGCGTGAATTGATTATTGGGCAGCAAGCTCGTGGTTATTTGGCGCTCTACAAATATATCCCTGATATCGATACGGCGTTTGTTCTGGCGATCCGTAGTCAGAAAGAACAAGGGTATTGAATGCACGATACCGGCCTGAAAGACCGGTATCGTTGTCATGCTCTCAGAAATCCCAGTCCTCATCTTCGGTGTTGACCGCCTTGCCGATGACGTAAGACGAACCGGAGCCGGAGAAGAAGTCGTGGTTTTCATCGGCGTTTGGCGACAATGCCGACAGGATAGCCGGGTTGACCTCCGCCATCGCCGGCGGGAACAGCGCCTCATACCCGAGGTTCATCAACGCCTTGTTGGCGTTGTAGTGCAGGAAGGTTTTCACGTCTTCCGTCCAGCCGACGCCGTCGTACAGCTCCTCGGTGTAACGCACCTCGTTGTCGTACAGATCCTGCAGCAGATCGAAGGCGAAGTTCTTCACCTGCCGGCGCCGCGCGGCGTCCACCTTCTCCAGCCCTTTCTGGAACTTATAGCCGATGTAGTAGCCGTGCACCGCCTCGTCGCGAATGATCAGGCGGATCAGATCGGCGGTGTTGGTCAGCTTGGCGCGGCTCGACCAGTACATCGGCAGGTAAAAGCCCGAATAGAACAGGAACGACTCGAGGAACACGCTGGCGACTTTCTTCAGCAGCGGATCGTCGCTGCGATAGTGCGCCAGAATGATGCCGGCCTTCTTCTGCAGCGCACGGTTTTCCTCGCTCCAGCGGTAGGCGTCATCCACGTCCGGCGTTTGGCACAGGGTGGAGAAGATTGAGCTGTACGAGCGGGCGTGCACCGCCTCCATAAAGCTGATGTTGGAGTACACCGCCTCTTCGTGCGGCGTCAGCGCATCGGCGATCAGGGCCGGCGCGCCGACGGTGTTCTGGATGGTGTCCAGCAGCGTCAGCCCGGTGAACACCCGAATGGTCAGCTGCTGCTCCTTCGGCGTCAGCGTGGCCCAGGAGGGGATATCGTTGGACAGCGGCACCTTCTCCGGCAGCCAGAAGTTGGAGGTCAGGCGGTTCCACACCTCCAGATCCTTGTCGTCTTCGATGATGTTCCAGTTGATGGCGCGCACCAGCGGCGCCGATGTTACGGTCGTCATAAGTTGCCTCACAGCGCGCAGGACACGCAGCCCTGCACCTCGGTGCCTTCCAGCGCCATCTGGCGCAGGCGGATGTAGTAAATGGTCTTGATGCCTTTGCGCCAGGCGTAGATCTGCGCGCGGTTGATATCGCGGGTGGTGGCGGTATCGCGGAAGAACAGCGTCAGCGACAGCCCCTGATCGACGTGTTGCGTGGCGGCGGCGTAGGTATCGATGATCTTTTCCGGGCCAATCTCATAGGCATCCTGGTAATACGCCAGGTTGTCGTTGGTCATGTAGGGCGCCGGGTAGTAAACGCGGCCGATCTTGCCTTCCTTGCGGATCTCGATGCGCGAAACGATCGGGTGGATGCTGGAGGTGGCGTTATTGATGTACGAGATGGAACCGGTCGGCGGCACCGCCTGCAGGTTCTGGTTGTACAGCCCGTGCAGCATCACCGACTGGCGCAGCGCGCGCCAGTCGTCGCGGTTCGGAATGGCGATGCCGGCGGCGGCGAACAGCTCGCGCACCCGCTCGGTCTGCGGCAGCCAGTCGCGCTCGGTGTACTTATCGAAGTACTCGCCGCTGGCATAGCGGGAGTGTTCAAAACCGTCGAAGGCGCCGCCGCGCTCGATCGCCAGCCGGTTAGAGGCGCGGATGGCGTGATAGGCCACGGTATAGAAATAGAGGTTGGTGAAGTCGATGCCTTCTTCCGAGCCGTAGAAAATGCGCTCGCGCGCCAGGTAGCCGTGCAGGTTCATCTGGCCCAGACCGATGGCGCGGGCGCTGCGGTTGCCTTCGGCGATCGACGGCACCGAGCGGATGTCGCTCATGTCGGCCACCGCGGTCAGCGCGCGGATCGCGGTCTCGATCGCCTTGCCGAAGTCGGGCGCGTCCATGGTTTTGGCGATGTTCAGCGAGCCGAGGTTGCAGGAGATGTCCTTGCCGATGCGATCGTAGCTCAGATCCTCGTGATACGTGCTGGCGCGGTTGACCTGCAGGATCTCCGAACACAGGTTGCTCATGTTGATGCGCCCGGCGATCGGGTTCTCCCGGTTGACCGTGTCCTCGAACATCACGTACGGGTAGCCGGATTCGAACTGGATCTCCGCCAGCACCTGGAAGAACTCGCGCGCGTTGATGCGCGATTTGCGGATGCGCTTGTCGTCCACCATCTCGCGGTACTTCTCGCTGACGGCAATCTCCGAAAACGGCACGCCATACACCCGTTCGACGTCGTAGGGCGAAAACAGGTACATCTCTTCGTTGTTCTTCGCCAGCTCGAAGGTAATATCCGGGATCACCACCCCCAGCGACAGCGTTTTGATGCGGATCTTCTCGTCGGCGTTTTCGCGCTTGGTGTCGAGGAAACGCAGAATGTCCGGGTGGTGGGCGTTGAGATACACCGCGCCGGCCCCCTGGCGCGCGCCGAGCTGGTTGGCGTAGGAGAAGGCGTCTTCGAGCATTTTCATGATCGGAATGACGCCGGAGGACTGGTTCTCGATGCGCTTGATCGGCGCGCCCACCTCGCGAATATTGCTCAGCAGGAAGGCCACGCCGCCGCCGCGTTTCGACAGCTGCAGTGCGGAGTTCACCGCCCGGCCGATCGATTCCATATTGTCTTCGATGCGCAGCAGGAAGCAGGAGACCAGCTCGCCGCGCTGGCGTTTGCCGCAGTTGAGGAAGGTCGGGGTGGCCGGCTGGAAGCGGCCGGAAATCATCTCCTCCACCAGATCCTGCGCCAGCACGGTGTCGCCCGCCGCCAGCGTCAACGCCACCATGCACACCCGATCTTCGTAGCGCTCCAGATAGCGTTTGCCGTCGAAGGTTTTCAGCGTATAGCTGGTGTAGTACTTGAAGGCGCCGAGGAAGGTCTCGAAGCGGAATTTTTTGGCGTAGGCCTGCTGGAACAGCTGCTTGATAAACGGGAATTCGTACTGCGCCAGCACCTGCGGCTCGTAGTAGCCTTCCTCCACCAGATAGCGCAGCTTTTCCTCCAGGTTGTGGAAGAACACGGTGTTTTGGTTGACGTGCTGCAGGAAGTAGTGCCGCGCCGCCAGCCGATCTTTATCGAACTGGATCCGGCCTTCCGCATCGTAAAGATTGAGCATCGCGTTGAGCGAATGGTAATCCAGCGCGCCCGTTTCGGGCCTGGTCAGTTCTGTCGTTGCCAAAATGCGGTTACTCCCTGTCTAACGTTTTCAACGTCTTGCGTAGTGCCGAGCAGCTCAAAGCGGTATAAAAAAGGCACCTGGCATTTTTTGGCGATGATGTCGCCGGCGATGCCGTACGCCGCGCCGAAGTTGGTGTTCCCGGCGGCGATGACGCCGCGCAGGTATGAACGGTTTTGCGGAATGTTGAGAAAGCGGATCACCTGGATCGGCACCGCGCCGACGGTGCTGCCGCCGCCATAGCTGGGCACGATCAAGATATAGGGTTGTTCCATCAGCAATTTGCTGCGGGCACCGGCGATCGGAATGCGGATCGCCGGCAGGCCCAGTTTCTCAACGAACCGATGGGTGTTCTCCGAGCTGCTGGAGAAATAAACCAGCGGATTCATCGGCGGGCCTCAGCAGGTGAGCGCCAGCGCGCCGATCTTGTCCGGCCGGAAACCGGACCAGTGATCGTCTCCGGCGATAATTACCGGAACTTGCTGATAACCTAAGGATTTAACGTGGTTCAGCGCCTGCTGATCCTGAGTGAGATCGACCACCTGATAATCAATCCCCTGTTTATCAAATGCGCGATAGGTGGCGTTGCACTGGACACAGTCCGGCTTACTGTAAATAATAATGCTCATGATTCGTATTTACCTTTAGACTGAAGGAAAGGCGTACAAGTCAGATAACGGAGCATTGTTCCTGGCGTTTCTGACGGCGTTATCAACCGAACGACATTCCCTGCGGCTGACCTATAAAATACTATATGTTGATGTTTATTTTATCAACCACGCTATATATGGTGTTTTGCCGGATTTGGGGCGCAGACCGCGCCGGGGCTGGAAAAGGCGAGGGAAAAAATTTTTGCGGGTGGGAAATTCCCCCCTCTCAGAGAAGAGGGGGAGGCGAACGCATTATTGGCGCATGCTGACGGCCAGCCGGTTGAAGGCGTTCATGATGCTGATGGCGAAGGTCAGATCGGCGATCTCGGTATCGCTGAAGTGCGCTTTCAGCGCCTCAAAAGCGCTGTCCGGCGCGCCGGTGGCGGCGATCAGCGTCACCGACTCGGCCCATTCCAGCGCGGCGCGTTCGCGCTCGCTGAACTCATGGCTGACGCGCCAGCCCGCCAGCGTATCGAGTTTGGCGTGGCTGAAGCCGCTTTCGCGCAGCGCTTTGCCGTGCATGTCCAGGCAGTAGGCGCAGCCGTTGATCTGCGAAACGCGCATAAACATCAACTCGATGGTCGCTTTGTCCAGAGCGCCTTTCTCCAGCGCCATCAGCGCGCTCACCATATTTTTGTACGGGGCGGGCGCCAGCTCGGCATAGTTCAAACGTTGCTTAATCATGGTCAACCTCAATCGATAGTAACGAAATCATGCCGCTACTTTAGCGGCCTTATGGTCTATGCTATAGAGCCATAAAATGATTATTTAACCGGGCCATGATGCCACCGTTCCTGACTTCATTGCGGCTGGACAGCCGGCTCGCCGAACCGCTGTACCGGCAGATTTATCTGCGAATCAAAGACGCCATCGCCCAGGGCAACCTGGCGGCGGGCAGCCGGCTGCCTTCGGTGCGTGGGTTGGCGAGCGATCTTGGCGTGGCGCGCGCCACGGTGGAAAGCGCCTACGCGCAGCTGATCGCCGAAGGTTTTTTGCAGAGCCGGGGGCAGGCGGGCACCTATGTCTCGCCGCAGTTGCCGCCCATGCAGGGGGCGGCGTCCGCTGCACCGCCGCTGCCGGCGGTGGCGCCCGATCCGCTGCAGCCGCAGGGCATGCTGCAGCCTTTCCAACTGGGCGTGCCGGCGTTGGATGCGTTTCCACGTGCGCTGTGGCAGCGCATTGTCGCCCGCCAGCTGCGCGGTTCTACGGTGGCTTCCCTGGCGCTGCCGCCGGCCGGCGGCCTGCCTGAACTGCGTGAGGCGATCGCCCATTATCTGCATTTGTCGCGCGGCATCAGCTGCCAGCCGGAGCAGATTTTCCTCTGCGCCGGCTACCCGGCGCTGTTGGACTGGGTGGTGGAGACGTTGTTGCACGCCGGTGACGCGGTATGGATTGAAGATCCCGGTTATCCGGTTACGCGCCCGCTGCTGCGGGCCGCCGGCGTGAGGCCGGTCGCCGTGCCGGTGGATGAACAGGGCATGGACGTGGCCGCCGGGATCCTGACTGAGCCCGAGGCGCGGCTGGCGGTGGTCACGCCGACTCATCAGAGCCCGCTCGGCGTCTCGCTCAGCCTGGCGCGGCGGATGGCGTTGCTCGACTGGGCGCAGCAGCGCGGGGCCTGGATCCTCGAGGATGACTACGACAGCGAGTTTCGCTATCACGGGCGGCCATTGCCGCCGCTGAAAAGCCTCGATGTTCAGGGGCGGGTGCTGTACGCCGGCACTTTCAGCAAAACGCTGTTCCCGGCGCTGCGCATGGCTTATCTGGTGGTGCCCGCCGGTCTGACGGCGGCATTCGCGCGCAGCAGCCGGCTGCGCGGCTGCGGCTGCCCGCCGTTGCTGCAGGCAAGCGTGGCGGATTTCATCCGCCAAGGGCATTTCTACCGCCACCTGAAACGCATGCGGCCGCTGTACCGCCAGCGGCGCGAGTGGTTGACGCAGGCGCTGGAACGGCAGCTGGGGGCCTGGCTGACGGTGGTGCCGCAGCAGGGCGGCATTCAGCTGTTGGCTCGGCTGCATCACGGGCTGGCGGATGCGCCGTTGGCGGCGCAGGCGTTGTCGGATTGGCAAATCGATCATCCGGCGGGGCAAGGGTTACTGTTGGGGTTCGCCAATTTCAGCCGGCGAGAGGAGACGGAGCGGGCGGTGCAGGGGGTGGCGCAGCTGTTTAAACACGCAAATTAAACGGCCCGCGATTTCCGCGGGCCAGACGCACATCTGTTTTATCTTTATGACTGCAGGGGTGTTAACGCCGGGCCAGCAGCACGCCGAGCACGATGCCGACGGCGGCACCGATCCCTACGCCCTGCCAAGGTTTGTCACGCACATAGCTGTCGGCTTGATCGACCGCGTCGCGCGCATGCTGTGTCAGACTGGTGGAGCCATTGAACCGCGCCCGGGCGTCGCGCAGCACGCCTTTCGCCTTGCTGTGCAGCTCTTTCAGTTCCTCTTTGGTCTTGTCACCGGACTCGCGCAACACTTCATCCAGCGTATCTGCCAACAGAGTGACGTCCTGATCGATGTCGCGTTCTGTTCTTTCCGCTTTCTTAAACATTCAGCTCTCCATTTCGACACATGTCTTTCAAGTGTAGACCATGTCGAGATTTGCGTGGCCGATCACGGAAAAAAACCGCCGTCACGCAGGTGTTTGCCGGCGCCTGGGCTTTGTACATTTGGTTACTCGGCGAAACCAATCACTCACGGAAGCGGCGGTTTGATTCCACTAGTATCTGTTTCAACGGCTCCACCGGGGCTTACCGAAACAACACTCTGAGGATTTAAAGATGAAAAAAGTATTAGCGCTGATCGTTGCTGCCACTATGGGTCTGTCTTCTGTTGCTTTCGCTGCTGATACTGCAGCTACTGCTCCGGCTACCACCACCGCGCCAGCTGCGACCACCACTACCGCTGCGCCAGCGGCTGCTGCTGAAAAAGCGCCAGCTAAAGCAACGCACCACAAGAAAGCCAAGCACCACAAAAAAGCGCCAGCCCAGAAAGCTCAGGCCGCTAAAAAGCACCACAAAAAAGCGCCAGCTCAGAAAGCCCAGGCCGCTAAAAAACACCACAAAAAAGCGCCAGTGCAGAAAGCTCAGGCCGCTAAAAAACACCACAAAAAAGCCGGTAAAAAAGCGTAATTAAGTGATGTTTGCGGAACCGAAAGGTTCCGCACGCTCCAGCCCGTACTCCAGACACCCGGTTCTTCCGGGTGTCTTCTTTTGAGACGACGCACGATGATCAATCGCTATCTGTTTGAAGTCATTTTCAGCGCGGTAACTCTGTGCGGGGTGATCGTCGGCTGGGAACTGTTTTTGGCCGGCAGCTTTTTGTAATTATTGCGCCGCGGCGGTTTCATGCAAATGCCGCCAGCCGAGCGCGTCGGGCAGGCGTTCAAACACCACCGTGGAGTAGCGCAGCGTGGCGCTTTGCCCTGGCAACCGCTGTTTTTCTCGATAACTGACTACCGCGCCCGTCGGCCATTCGGCCACCAGCTTCATCTCTTCTATCTCGATTTCCAGTCCCGGTTTGGCGGCGCGATGCGCGCGGAAAAAAGCGCACAGCGCGGCAAAATCCAGCGGAGCGCCGCTCAGCGCGATCATGCTGAAATCCGGCGTAAAGCGCGCCAGCAGCGCCTGTTCTTCTCCAGCCCCTTTGCCCAGCCAGCGTTCAATGGCGATGTGGGCGTCGATCACTTCGGTAAAGTACGGGTTCATAAAGCATCCTGTTGAGCGTTGAGTTGGCGCACGATGGCGCGGTTGGCGAGGCGCAGGCACAGCAGCAGCGGGATAAATACGCTGGCGCCCGCCAGAATGAAGCAGGTGCGGTAGGCCGCCGCGGGCGGCAGCCCGGTCAGCAGCAAATTCAGCAGCAGGCTGAGCAGCGCCACGCCGAGGCAAAAACTGAGCTGGCGATTGATGTTCCACAGCGCGCTGGCGTCCGCCAGCTGAGCGTCGGGGATCTGCAGGAACGCGCTGCTCTGCGCGGTGCTGCTGCACAGGCTGCCGCCAAACCCCATCAGGGCGAAGGCGGCGATCTGCAATGCGTGCTGGCCGGCCAGATCGATCTGCGCCAGCGTCAGCATGCCGGCGCCTTGCAACAGGCAGCCGGCGATCAGCAGCGGCCGCGGGCCGAGGCGGTTAAAAGTTTTGCCGGTCAGCGTGATGGCCAGGAACGACGCCAGCGCCCAGGGCAGCATCAGGCCGCCGACCTGGGCGGCGGGCATCCCCAGCTGGTTTTGCAGATACAGCATCGCCACCAGGCTGACGCCGATGAACAGGCCGGGAATGCACAAATAAACCGCCATGGCGTTGCGCAGCAGTGGATCGGCGACCAGCCGCAGGTTCAGCAGCGGCTGCGGGGTGCGCAGGCTATGGCGCAGATAATAGGCCAGCACCAGCAGGCCGGCGGCCAGCAGCGCCGCGCCGGAAGCCTGATGACCGGCCTCGCTCAGCCGGGTCAGGCCGAGCAGCAGCAGCGTCAACGCCGCGCAGGCACTCAGCAGCCCTTTGCCGTCGAGCGGTTTACGCACCGCCGTCGACGTTTCCGCGCGCAGCCACAGCGCCGCCAGCGCCAGGGCCAGGGCCGCCAGCGGCAGGTTGGCGAAAAACACCCAGCGCCAGTCCAGCCGATCGACGAGCCAGCCGCCCAGCGCCGGTGACAGCGCCGGCGCCAGCAGCCCCACCAACATGATGGCCGCCGACAGCCCGGCGCGTTCATGGCTGCGGTACAGCTGATAGGTCAGCGTCTGGCCGATGGGGATCAGCAAGCCGCCGCCCATGCCCTGCAGGGTGCGCCAGCCGATCAGCGCCCCGATGCTGTCGGCGTTGCCTGCGCCGAGGGTGGCCAGCATGAACAGCGCCAGCGACAGCAGAAACACCCGCCGCCCGCCGATGCGCTGCGCCAGCCAGGCGCTGAGCGGGATCACCAGCGTCAGGCCGAGAATATAGCCGTTGCTGACCCACGCCAGCTGGCTGACCGACGCCCGCATCGCCTGGCCGATGGCGGGGTAGGCGACGTTGGCGATAAACATATTGATCAGATCGACGAAAAAGCCGAGCAGATAGACGATTGCCACTTTGCTGCGATAAGACATGGTGCCTCCGGTTGAAGGCGAGCAGTGTAGCGGGGGGAAAAGTGCGGATAAATCGGCGGTGGGCGATTACACTGTCAAAATGATTTTGACAATAAGGGCGATGAAATGCTGAATTTGCAGCGTCTGGCGATCTTCGCGGCGGTGGTGGAAGCGGGCAGCTTTACCGCGGCGGCGGCGGCGCTGGGGCAAACCAAGGCGGTGGTGAGCTTTAACGTCAAGCAGCTGGAGAATGAGCTGGGGGTGTCTCTGCTGGCGCGCAGCACCCGCCGATTGTCGCTGACCGATGCCGGCGAACGCTTCTACCAGCGCAGCCTGCAGCTGCTGCAGGAGGCGGAAAACGTGCTGGACGACGTGCGACGCGATCATCACGGGCTGAGCGGCGTGCTGCGCATCACCAGCACGCCGGAGTACGGCGCGCTGGTGGTGGCGCCGGCGCTGGCGGCGTTTTCGCGCCAGCATCCGCGCCTGCGTATCCAGCATGTGTCTTCTTCCTATCATGCCGATCTGATTTCGGAGCGCTTTGACGTGGCGATCCGCCTGGGCCAGCTGGCGGATTCCAGCCACCGCGCGGCGCTGATCGACTGTTTCGCCATTTTTCCGGTGGCGTCGCCGGGTTACCTGGCCGAGCGACCGATTCATTCGCTGACCGAGCTGGCGCAGGCGCAGTGGATCGCCCACAGCCGGCTCAGTTCGCCTCTCAGCTGGCAGGTGGCCACGCCGCAGCGCGAAGCGGTGCTGTTCAAGGTGGCGGACGCCGCGACGCTCACCGGCGACAGCGCCGCGGCATTGCTGGCATTCGCCCTGCATGGCGCCGGGGTGGCGCTGCTGCCGGCGTGGCTGGCGCAGCCCGAAATCGACGCCGGCCGGCTGCAGCGGTTGCTGCCGGATCACCGTTTCCCCGAGCAGAGCATCTATGCGCTCTACCCGAACACCCGCCACGTGCCAGAGAAGGTGCGGGCGTTTATCGATTTTCTGCGTGCGCGGGTGGCGGCAAACCGTTAGCGAAATAATAATTCGTTATCACTCTCTCATTTATCATCAGATCCCATCGGGGTATGCTGGCAATCTCTGTCTACCCCGTCCGATGCGAGCCACCTTCGATGACCGCAGAAAATAACCTCCAGCTGAACCGACGTATTTTGTCCGTGGTGATGTTCACCTTCGTCTGCTACCTGACCATCGGCCTGCCGCTGGCGGTGTTGCCGGGATTTGTGCATGACCACCTGGGCTACAACTCGGTGTTGGCGGGCCTTATCATCAGCGCGCAATACTTCGCCACGCTGTTCAGCCGCCCGCACGCCGGGCGTTACGCCGATCAGCTGGGGCCGAAGAAGGTGGTGCTGTTCGGCCTGGCGTGCTGCGGCGCCAGCGGCCTGTTTTACGCGCTGGCGTTCGGCGTTGACGGTTACCCGTGGCTCAGCCTGCTGTTGCTGTGCGTGGGGCGGGTGTTTCTCGGCGTCGGCGAAAGCTTCGCCAGCACCGGTTCCACGCTGTGGGGCATCGGCCGGGTTGGGGCGATGCACACTGCGCGGGTGATCTCCTGGAACGGCGTCGCCACCTACGGCGCGATGGCGGCCGGCGCGCCGCTCGGCGTGTACCTGAATCAGCAGTGGGGATTGGCCGGGGTGGCGGCGCTGATTGTGCTGGCGGTCGCGGTGGCGCTGCTGTTGGCGAGCGGCAAGCCGGACGTCTCGATCGCGGCTGGGCATCGCATCGCCTTTCGCGCGGTGTTCGGCCGCATCTGGGCCTATGGTCTCGGGCTGGCGATGGGCACCGTCGGCTTCGGCGTGATCGCCACGTTCATTACCCTTTACTACGCCGACAAAGGCTGGAGCGGCGCGGCGTTTTCGCTGACGCTGTTCAGCTGCGCCTTCGTCGGCATCCGCCTGATCTTCAGCAACGTCATCAACCGCCATGGCGGGTTGAAGGTGACGCTGGCGTCGTTTCTGGTCGAGATCGTCGGGCTGCTGTTGATCTGGCTGGCCGGCGAGCCCTGGATGGTGCAAACCGGCGCGTTGCTGGCCGGCGCCGGTTTTTCGCTGGTGTTCCCGGCGCTGGGCGTTGAGGCGGTGAAACAGGTGCCGCCGCAGAATCAGGGCACGGCGCTCGGCACCTATTCGGCGTTCCTCGACCTGGCGTTGGGCATCACCGGCCCGCTGGCTGGGCTGCTTATTGGACAAGCGGGCGTGCCGTCGATTTATCTGGCGGCCGCGCTGCTGGTGGCGCTCGGGGTGCTGCTCACCCTGCGCCTGCTGCAGCGCCGCCGGGCCTGATTCAGGAATAGTCCGAAACCCGGATTCCTCCCCAGAAAATCATTGTTTCGGTGAATGATTACGGTAAGGTCGCTCAGCGGTCCAGAATGAGAGGAGGAATCGATGTATTTACGGCCGGATGAAGTGGCTAAAGTGTTGGAGAATACCGGCTTTGAGCGTGATTATGTCACCGATCAGGCCTATGGCTACCGCAAGGGTACGCATTATGTGTATGTGAATCGCGAAGCGCGGATGGGCAGAACCGCGTTGGTGATCCACCCGGCGCTGAAAGAGAGAAGCGTGCATTTCGCCACGCCGACCTCCCCGGTGCGCACCAGCGAGCAGTATCTGGAGTTTCCCCTGGATTTAAGCAGCGACGCCCCGAACCAGCGCTACGGCATCGCACACGGCTTCAGTTCGCGCGAAGCGCTGTCGCGCTACCTCTACAGCATGTTCCTGTAATCGGTCCCCCACCCGGGGGACGCGATCAGCCGTGCGCCAACGCTTCGCGGTTGAAACGCTCGTTGTAGGCGCGGCGGAACTGCGCCAGTTCAAACGCATCGATATCCAGCTCGGCGAAGTAAAACAGCGCCGCTTCGGTGTGCTCGGCATGCAGCTCCGGCGACAACCCGGCGCGCAGCAGCACGTCGCGCCACAGGGCAATCTGTTCGTCGTCCGCCTGTTTGATGAACGTCAGGTAGATGAACAGCAGATAAGCCGCCTGGTGCATCTCTTCGGTGTAGCCGTTGTTCAGCATGCGGATAAAGGTCTGGCTTTGGCGGCCGCCCATTTCCTGGATCATCGATTCGATCAGCATCGGCTTGACCCTCAGCAGATGGGCCAGCGAATCGATGGCTTTGCGGGTGTCGGACGTCAGGATGCGGTAACCGATAATGAATACGACGATCAGGGCGGCGAGGATGATCCAGGTCATTTAGGCTTTATTACACTCTCAATACGCCAGAAGAGGGGCGGGAGGCGCTGTGCGACAGCGCCCGCTATCAATGCTGTTCGCCGCTGAAATTACCGACCGCGCTCTGTTGGCGCAGGTGGTGATTGAAGGTGGCCGCGTCTTTGGCCAGCGCGTCCAGATGGGCGCCGAGCATTTTGATCTGCTTGACCAGCGCATGCTGTTCCGGCACCGAACTGGCGGTGCTCAGTTTGCGCGCCAGTTGTTCATTCTGCGCCCGCAGCGCGGCTTCGCGCTGTTTGGCTTCTTCCAGCAGTTGCTGCAGCGCCTGGTAGCTCTGCTGCCATTCGCGGTGTTGCCGTTCGAAGCTGCTCTGCAACTCATTCATCGCATTTTGAAACTGGATTTCCAGCTCGCGCATTGTCATGGGCTCGATCCTTTGCGGCACTCAATGATGGCTTAGCAGTATAGCGAAAACTGTTCGCAAGCTCACCCGTTGACGACAAATGAGACACATGCCGCTGACAATTCCCGGCTTGCAACCGTGACAAGGCGTCTTACAATCGACCCCATTCCCAGCCGTAAAGGCTGCCGTTCAAGAGAGGTGGAACATGAGCGAGCAGGAAAAAGACTTTTTTGAACAGGCGATGGCGGACGTGGTGCCGCTGGCGAACGGGCGGCAGACGCTGTACCTCAAGCCGCAGGTGGCGGTGGACAAAAGCGCGCGGCGCGACGCGCAGCGGCTGATGCAGGAAAACTTCCTCAGCACCGATTTTCTCGAAGTGATCCCCTGTGAACAACCGCTGGAGTTCAAAGGGGAAGGCATTCAGCAGGGCGTGCTGGACAAACTGCGCAACGGGCGTTACCCGCCGCAGGCATCGCTGAACCTGCTGCGTCAGTCGGTCGAAGCCAGCCGGCAGGCGCTGTTTCGCTTCATTATGCAGGCGGAGGCGCAAAACCTGCGTTCACTGCTGATCGTGCACGGCCGCGGGCGGCAGAACGAAAGCCATCCGAATATCGTGCGCAGTTACGTCGCTAAGTGGCTGGCGCAGTTTGAACAGGTACAGGCATTTTGCCGCGCCTTACCGCGCGACGGCGGCGAGGGCGCCTGCTATGTCACGCTGCGTAAATCGGCGCAGGCCAAGGCAGAAAACTTTGAGCGCCACGCCAAGCGCAGCCGGTGAAAGGATAGCCGAAATAAAATGGCCGGCGAATATCGCCGGCCATCGATGAATTATTTATTAAATATTTTATAGTCCAGCGAATAACGGCCGGCGCCGGTTACCGCCAGCAACAGTAAACCGCCAATGATGCTGATGTTTTTAAAGAAGTTGATTTCGTTGCCCATCATTTCCATGCCGGTCATTTTCCAGAACGGATGGCCGATAAACGCGGTGCCCAACACATACAGGGCGAAAATGACCGCGATAGGCCGAGTAAACAGGCCGAGAATAAGCGCGATGCCGAAAATAAACTCCACTACCACGGCAACGATCGCCGCCAAATAAGGCATCGGCGTGCCATAGCCTTCCATCGCCGTGACGGTCGCACCGAAGTTGACCAGTTTCATCCAGCCGAAAATGATAAACAGAACCATCAGTAGAATGCGGGACAGCAGAATTACGCCGTCTTTTGAGCTATCACCCATTTCGAACTCCTTAGCCACTGTCGGAATTATGTTGTCTTGCTGATTAAAGATTAGAACAATTTACGTTTTTTTCTAGCGGCGACGGGCGGTTGCGCCACTTTTTTCATTGGGTGAGACGCGTGGTGAAGCCGACGGCATTGCCTATACTTGAGCCTGGAGCAAAAACAATAAAACAGGCAATGTGAGGCCAAGATGGATGAGGAATTGACCGCCGCCGGTTACCGCCGTTATTCCGGCGACAAGATTGACGTTTATTTTAACAGCGCGATATGCCGCCATTCCGCCAACTGCGTGCGTGGCAACGCGGCTATTTTTACCCTGAACCGCCGGCCGTGGATTATGCCGGATAATGCCGACGCGGCCGAAGTGAAACGCGTTATCGACACTTGCCCCAGCGGCGCACTGAAATATAGGGAGAAATAATATGGAACATAAAATACTGGCAGACGAGAAGCGTTTTTATATCAATGACGAGCACGGCAAGCTGATCGCCGAGATCTCTTTCGTGCCGAGCGGCGACAAGCTGACCATTATCGATCACACCTGGGTGGATGAGTCATTGAAGGGGCAGGGCGTCGGCAAAAAGCTGGTGGCGCTGGTGGTGGAGAAAATGCGTGCGGAGCAGCGTAAAATCATTCCGCTATGCCCGTTCGCCAAGCATGAGTTCGATACCACCCCAGCCTATCAGGACATTCGCGCCTGAGGCGATAACGGGGCGCGGCGCGCCCCGATCATTCAGCAGACGCCGAAATCGCCGTCTTCGTGGTACAGCGCCACCTCGTTGGCCTGCACCTCCGTACGCTGCTCTTTACCCAGTTCATTCCAGCTGCAAACCAGGGTTTCGCCGTCGATCGCCACCACGGTCATCTTCGGGCCGCCGGTGGTGCGTTGTACAAAATCACCGATATTGAATGCCATGCGTTCCTCCACAACAGATTAAACCTCATCTATTGATAACACAGAATGGCGCCGCCGTTGGCAGGCGTTTCGTTATGTATTAAATTATATAGCGATTATCATCAAGGAGAGCAAACTAACATGCCGGGATTATTGATGTTTTATGTGGGCGGTACGGCGCCGGGCGCCAATATTGAGTTGCACGACGTGCAGTTTGCGGCGGCGGATCGGCCGGAAGAGGCGTATCCGCTGCTGCGCGAAAAGTGGTTCGGCGATAAGCGCAAGGTGCATGTCGACGGCTATGCGCGCATCGACTGGGCGGACGGTTACGACGTGAGCCTGTAGCCTGCGCCGTTCGCCGGTGAAGAGAGGCTGTTTTTCGTTAACGTGGGCGGTTACCGCTGCGATGAGCTGGCGGAACTGCACCAGTTCGGCCTGTTCGTGGCGCGCTCCGCCGACGAGGCGAAGGAGAAAGCCAAACGGGCGCTGCTGACCGACAGCGCGCAGCAGCACAAGGATGACCTGGCCGAGGTGGACGACTGCCTGCTGCTGCAGGCGCTGCAAGGCTACCACGTGCATCTGCGGGCCAACCCGCACGGCAAACCGGCCCGGCCGCTGTGGCAGGGGTATCTGCCAATTGGTGAGTAACGTTGGGGGGAGGCGGCCTCCCCAAATTTGGCGGTGTTAATGGTGTACTGCAGGTGAATCAGGCAAGCATCAGGTGGGTTTGCGGGCGGCGAGAATGAAGATCATCGGGCGTTCCTGCTCTTCGTCCAGCGCCGGGGTAGCGGCGATTTGCTGCGCGCTGGGGCCCCATTCGTTCAAATGCTGGATGATAAATCCTTGCTGCGCCAGCGGGTTGATATAGCTGCCGAGCGTGCGGTGCTGTTTGATGACGCCTTCCGCCAGCCAGTTGGAAACGCGCCGGCCTTCCCGTTGGTAGCCGTTGACCGGCCAGGATTTCTGCCCCTTGCCGTCGGTCAGCCAGCCCTGCTGCGCCGGGGCGGTGTAGATCGGGTGCTCGGCGGTGAAGATGAACTGCCCGCCCGGTTTCAGCGCGGCGTACACCGTGGCGAACAGGGCGGACAGATCCTCGAGGTAGTGCAGCGTCAGCGAGCTGTAGACCAGATCGTAGCTTTCCGGCGGCAGCTGCAGCTGCGCCAAATCTTGCCGCCGGTACTCGATACCCGCGTCGGCGGTCATCTCCCGCGCCTTGGCCAGCATCTTTTCTGAGACGTCCAGCCCCAGCACGCTGGCTGCGCCCTGTTCGCGCGCGCTGCGGCAGAACCAGCCGTAGCCGCAGCCGAGATCGACCACGCTTTTTCCCTGCAAATCCGGCAGGATGCGGCGGATGGCGGGCCATTCCGGCGCGCCGTCCAGGCCGTGCTGCGAGCGGCTGAGCTGCGCATAGCCGTCGAAGAAGGCCTGATTGTCATAGATATTTTGCGTCATGATGACTCCTTGGGGTGAATGACGGCGGCGGAATGCCGCTGCCATACCGTGCATATTGCTGCATAATTCTACGCTGACAACATGAATAACGGGAATGACGATGGACATGATTTCGGTGCGGCAAGCGCCCGAGCTGGCGCCGCGCGCCATTGCGTATTTTCAGCGGCACTGGGCCACGGCAGAGACGCTGATGATGTATGAAGACGCCATCAACCGCAGCCTCGGCGCCGCCAACCCGCTGCCGCAGTGGTACCTGCTGATGGAAAATGACCAGATCCTCGGCTGTGCGGGGCTCATTATCAACGACTTTATCAGCCGTGGGGAATTGTATCCCTGGCTGTGCGCGCTCTACGTAGAAGAGACGCAGCGCGGCAGGGGCTACGGCGCCAAACTGATTGAGCATGTAGCTGCGGAAACCCGCCGGCTGGGCTTCCCGCAGCTACACCTGTGCACCGATCTGGAAGGGTACTACGAACGCAGCGGCTTCGTTTATAACGGGCTCGGCTATCATCCCTGGGGCGAAGCCTCGCGGGTCTATTCGCGGGTGTTGTGATCGCCGCCGCCGTGTAAGACAAACCTGACTTTTCATTCACCTCATCGCGCAATCGCGGGTTACACTGGCCGCTTGTTCACCACCGACCGGATTAATTCGCCGCCGCGATGAGAGTGCCACGCCAGCTACAGCAACGCTTTGCCGCCTGCATCGCCATTATGGCGGTGCTGTTGCTGTTTGTGGCGCCGGTGGTGTCGAAATCGCTGATGCACCATCAGATGATGAGCGGCATGGCGCAGCCGGCAGCTACCATGCCGCATGAGATGCACGGAATGGTGATGCCCGCCGCCGAACATGCCGGCCACCATGGCATGGATCCGGCAGAGATGATCTTCTGCGGCTATTGCGAGCTGCTGATCCACGTGCCGCTGCTGCTGTGGGCATTCGTCCCGCTGCTGTGGCTGATGACGCACATCGCGCGCCTGCCTTGCGCGCCGCGCATCGTTTCTCCGCCCCTTCGGCGCCTTACTCTGCGGCCGAGCCCGCGCGGGCCGCCCGGCCAGCCGTTTTTCCCTAATGCTTGATCATGGGTAACGCCGTCCGTATCGCTGCGGACGGTTTGCCTGCGCGCACAGTTTGAAAAACGAGAAAGGCCATGTCTTCAATAACCAAAACTCCACCTGCCGCATCGCCGCGTGGCGCGATGCTGAACCTGATCAGACGGCTGCATTTCTATATCGGCCTGCTGGTTGCCCCTTTTATTTTTGTCGCCGCACTGACCGGCACGTTGTATGTGCTGACCCCGCAGCTTGAAGAGGCGCAGTATCGCGATGCGCTTTTCACCGAACCGCACGGGCAGGCGAGATCGCTGGCTGATCAGATCGCGGCTGCCCGCCGTGAAGCGGGTGCCGAGGCGCGCATTTACGCCGTGCGCCCGGCGCCCAGCGCAACGGACACCACTCGCGTGCAGTTCGTGAGTGCCGATCTGGGCGCTTCCGAGTCGCGCGCGCTTTTTGTCGATCCTTACACGTTGGCGATCAAGGGCGACATGACGGTGTACGGCACCTCCGGCGTACTGCCGCTGCGCACCTGGCTGGACAAGCTGCACAGCAGCCTGCTGCTTGGCGATCTGGGCCGCAACTACAGCGAGCTGGCGGCCTCCTGGCTGTGGGTGGCCGCGCTGGGCGGCGTGGCGCTGTGGCTGGCGACGCGGCCGAAGCGCAAGCTGAAAAGGGTGAAAGGGGGCTTCGCCGCTAACCGCCATTGGCATATCACGCTGGGCGTAGCGCTGCTGGCCGGGCTGCTGTTCTTCTCGGCCACCGGGCTGACCTGGTCGCAGTGGGCCGGCGGCAACATCGACGCGCTGCGGGCCAACCTGGGCTGGCTAACGCCGCAGGTCAACACCAGTCTGCAGGCCGATGCGCCGCAGACGCCGGCCGATCCGCACGCCGAGCACCGCGGGATGATGCCGGGCATGAAGATGGGCCCTGCCGCGCAAAGCAATGCGCTGAACGGCGATTGGGATCGGGCGCTGCACGCCGCGCGCGCCGCCGGAATAGACGCCGCCAAGGTCGAGCTGCGCCAGCCGAAAGGCGAGGGCAAAGCCTGGATGGTGACCGAAGTGGATCGCAGCTGGCCGACGCAGGTGGACGCGGTTGCCATCGCGCCGCAAAGCTTCGCCGTCGTCGACCAGGTGCGGTTCGACACCTTCCCGCTCATCGCCAAGCTGACCCGCTGGGGCATCGACGCCCACATGGGCATTCTGTTCGGCTTGCCGAATCAGCTGCTGCTGGCGGCGTTCGGCCTTGGGCTGTGCCTGACGATCGTGCTGGGTTACCGCATGTGGTGGAGTCGCCGCCCGGCGGCGGGGACGCAGCATCCGGTGCAGACCCTGGTTGCCGCCTGGCTGGCGCTTTCCCTGCCTGCCCGCGCCGTCACGCTGCTGGTAGCAGCGGCGCTGGGTTATTGCCTGCCGGTAATGGGCGTGAGCCTCGCGGCGTTGCTGCTGGTGGACGTAGGGCGCTGGCGCGGCCAGCGGCAAGGGCTTCGGGACGAAACGCCGGAAGCGGCCGCCCGCCGCGCCGAGGTGCGCAAGTTCCGCGCGGCGGTGGCGACGGTCGCGGTGGTGGTCGGTTGCGTGATGGGCCGGGCGATCCTCGGCGGCACCGTCGAACAGTTTCAGCTGCCGATCGGTGACTGGAGCGCACAGATGGTGATCATGCAGAGCCTGATGGTGCTCCTGTATACGCTGGTGTTCACCCTGCTGCTTTCCATTCCGCTGTGGTATTTCTTCCTGGGGGAAAAAGAGGGGCGGTGAGGTATTTTGCGCTGATGTGATGCGTTAAACCCCGCTGTGGCGGGGTTTTTTTTTGGCTATATCAGCCGGTGTGCGTGCAGTTTGACGCTTTCCATGATGCTGTCCATCGTCACCTGCACGCGGTGCGGCAACACGCCGCGCCGGCGGTAGATCAGGTAGGCCTGCATATCGATGCCGCGCTCGCGCGCCAGGCAGGGAAGAAGAGTGCCGGCATCGAGCTCGGCGGCGACGGAATAATATGGGGCGTAGACGATGCCCAGGCCCTGTTTGGCCAGCTCGATCGCCGGCAGAATGTTATCACAGACGCTGGCGCCGTTGATCTCGACCTGCACCAACTCCCCCTGCGCACTGTAGCCGCTCCAGGTATTGCGAATGCCGCCCAGCATGCGCAAGGTAATGCAGCGATGCTGCGACAGTTCATCCAGCTCATTCAGCGGCGAGCGGGCGATGTAATCCGGCGCGGCGAACAGCCCGACGCGAAAACGGGTAAAGGGCCTGGCGATCAGGCTTTCGTTTTGCGGCTGGAAGAAGCTGATCAGCAAATCGCAGTCGCTGTCGAACACCGCACCATACTTTTTTTCGCGTTCATCGGGATTGCGGGTCACCAGATCGACCGCCAGTTCCGGTGCGGCATGCAGCAGCGGCGGCAGCAAATAGCTGGCCAGGAACGCGTGGATACCGATCGGCGCGCCGAGCGTGACCATGCCGCTCAGGCTGCGTTTATAGGTGCCGGACATATCGAGCAGATCGCTATGCTCGTCCAGCAGCAGTGCGGCGCGGCGCAAGAATTGTTCGCCGAACTCGGTCAGCGCCAGCGCACGCGGGCTGCGCAGGAACAGTTCCAGCCCGAGCCGTCGCTCCAGCGCGGTGAGGGCGCGCGACACGTTAGACTGCGGCATATCCAACAGCTGCGCCGCTTTGCTGACGCTCGCCGTTTCGGCAATGACGCGGACAATCCTGAGTTCTTCAATGCGGAAGTCTTTCTCTTTCACTGGCCGGCTCGTATGAGTTTGTATATCAAAAATGATATACACTTTTGGCGGCATTGTCATATGACTTATCACGGGTGGGTGGGTATCATTCGATTTGATTATTTGCTATCCACAAAAATAAAGAGAAATCCGTCAATGAAAGTGACAAGAGCGGTTATTTTACCTGCGCTGTTATTACTGGCCGCGTGCTCGTCCGCCGTGACCGAAAAAGAAAAATACTCGACCTTTCTGACCAATTATGACGATATCAATAAAGGTCAATCCGCGTCCGGCAAAGACGTTTTATATTGGAAAGATCAGAGCGTCGATTTTTCCCGTTATCAATATCTGGTTTATCAACCGATGATTTATTTCCCGCGGCCGAAACCGAGCGAAATGGTGAGCCAACGCGCGCTCGACAATATCCTGAATTACACCAACCAGCAGTTTAAGCAGGCGATGGGCACCCACTTTACGCTGGTGGACATGCCGCGCGAGCATACCCTGATTTTCCGCGGCGCCATCACGGCGATCGACACGCAGAAGAAAGGGCTGCAGGTCTATGAAGTCTTGCCAATCACGCTGCTGATCGCCGCGACGCAAAGCGTAACCGGGCACCGTACTATGGAGAGCGCGGTCTATATGGAAGGCGAGTTTATCGATGCTGCGACCAATCAGCCGGTGATTAAAGTGGTGCGTAAGGCTTCGGGAGAAAATCTTAATAATGAGAAAGCACAGCTGAAAGTCACCGACGTGAAGAACGCCATCGATACCATCGCCAACGACATCAGACAATATAACACGCTATAGAGATTATTTATTTCCATTATTCTCAACCAGGACTTTACATGTTTCTTAACTATTTTGCGTTAGGCGTACTGATTGCGGTATTCCTGATATTATTCTACGGCGTCATTATTATTCATGACATTCCCTATTTACTGGCGAAAAAGCGCCAGCATCCGCATCAGGATGCGATTCACGTCGCCGGTTGGGTCAGCCTGTTTACGCTGCACGCCATTTGGCCGCTGCTGTGGATCTGGGCGACGCTCTATCGGCCGGAACGCGGCTGGGGCATGAGTGAAAGAACGGAATCCTCAACGGATCTGCAGGCGCGCATCGCACTGCTCGAAACCGAATTACAACGCCTGCAGGAAAAGCCGACGGCGGTTCCCGGCTCCACGGTAAGTTGAGCGTAGCCTATGGATTTGCTCATTATTCTCAGCTACGTGGCGCTGAGCTACGGTGTATTTAAACTGTTCCGCATTCCGGTCAACAAATGGACCGTGCCGACCGCCGTACTCGGCGGGATCGTTATCGTCGGCGCGTTGATTCTGACGATGAACTACAACCATCCGTACAGCGATCGGGCGCAGAAAATTGCCGTGTCGGTGCCGATGGTGCCGCAGGTCTCGGGCATGATCGTTGAGGTGACGGAGAAAACCAACGTGCTGTTGCGCAAAGGCGAGGTGCTGTTCCGGCTCGACGACAGCCGCTACCGCGCGCGGCTCACCAGGCTGGAGGCTGACTTGGCCGGAGCAGAGGCGGAGATCAGAACGCGCCGGGCGGCGCTCAGCGAGTCCGCTGCCAACGTGCAGCGGGCGAACGCGGAATACGAGCGTGCCCGTAAGGATTACCAGCGCTACGCGAAAGGGGCGGCCATGCCAGTCAATCCGTTTTCGGAGCAGGACGTCAGCCATGCGCAGCAGCAGTATCAGGCGCAATCCGCCGCGCTGCAGGCGGCGAAAGCCCAGTTCCAACAGGAACAGGCGCGGTTGTCCGGGCGCTATGACGGTGAAGACGCCACGATAGCCAGCCTGAAATCGCAAATAGCCGAAGCGCGTTACAACCTGGAACAAACGGTGGTGCGTGCGCCGAGCGATGGCTATGTCACGCAGGTGCTGGCGCGGCCGGGCACGGCGGCGGTGCGCTTGCCGTTCAAACCGGTGATGATCTTTATCCCGCAGCAAAAGCGCCAGGTGGTGGCGGTATTTCGCCAGAACGCCATCCTGCGCTTAGCGCAGGGGGACCAGGCCGAGGTGGTGTTCAACGGCTTGCCGGGGCAGGTTTATGGCGGCACCGTAAGCCGGGTGTTGCCGGCGATACCGGACGGCAGCTACCAGGCCAGCGGCGCACTGCAGGGCCTGAGCGCCACGCCGGGCCGGGAAGGGGTGTACGTGATGATTGACCTGGCGGCCAACCCGGATCTGGATCATCTGCCCGACGGCGTGAGCGCTCAGGCGGCGGTCTATACCGGGCACTTCGAGCACGTCTCCGTGATGCGCAAAGTGCTGCTGCGCATGACCAGCTGGCTGCATTACCTTTATCTGGATCACTAGCCCGCATTGGCCCGGGGGAGCACGGGCCGTGGGGCGAGCCTTCGGAATACGACAAAAACAAAAAAGCCCGCAACCGAAGTTGTGGGCTTTTTCGCTATTATCGCCGGGTCTATCTGGTTCACTGGCGACGTGCTGCAAAGAAGTCCAATTCGCCGGACGCAAGTGGCAAGAGAACTGGCGGAAAAACGCCGTCTGCTGCAAGAGAAAGGGGCCCAATCATGATGCGTTGCCCGCTGTGCACCCATGCGTCCTATACCCGCACCAGTCGCTATATCACGGAGCGGACGAAAGAGGCGTATTATCAATGTCAGAGCCTGACCTGTTCTTGCACATTCAAGACGGTGGAAAGCGTCGATAAAATCCTGTGCCAGCCGATACAGGCGCAACCGGTCGATGAGAACGCCCTGCCACCGCCGGAGAAACGGACATTGAACCGCTATCGCCGTTACAACAGCAATCCTACCCTGCACTAAGCATTCTCCGCCTCGCAGCTCTCGACAGCATCGCGGGGCATTCCCCTTCCGCCTCGCCCAAAACAGCCTTTTTCCTGGCTAGCCAGCCTCAAATTGCGCGTGCATGCATAGGGTGCATGATTTTGCATGCAAGAAAATGCACTTTTCATCCCCTGCCGCCCCAGTACTGGCGCGGCCTGCGGCCGTTCATGCAACTGCATGAAAAGCGACACATGAAGCGCGCAGGCGAGGCGGGGATAGCATTGCGCGCCAGGCAATAGAGATGATTTATTTTAATTTTAGGTGGTGATAATCTGTGCACCAGAGTAACAGGGGTATGTTAGCAATAAAAATATTAATAACTGCATCGAGGGACTGGATATATGCCAATACTGATTAATTGTGTAAGGATCTCGGGATTTAGGGGTATAAAAGAAGTAGAGGTTGATCTCGGGAGAGTTGCAATTCTACTTGGGACAAATAATGCAGGTAAGACATCTTTTCTTAAATCCCTTCAACTGGCATTAGGTGACTATCAGCGTTACTTTAGCGATGAAGATTTTCATATAGATAGTAATGGAGCTAAAATAAATAATGTTGTCGTTGATTTGAGGGTTATTCCAACCAACAACCTATATGTAAGGGTTGATGAATTTGATGAGCAGTGGGTGGATGTATTTGGGGATAATATAGCAGTTGACGCAGACGGAAGGGAGTTTGTTGCTATACGTACAAAAGTACAACCTGATGAATTTAAGGGTGGATTTAGTACACAGAGATTTTATTTGAGTGAATGGCCTGCTTTAGATGCTTGGAAAGATTTGAATCCTAATGATAGAAGAAAATTTAAATCAAGAATTGATGCAATGCCATATATTTCTATCGAAGCTCAAAGGGATATTCATAGCGAGCTAAAAGATAAGTCGTCATATATTGGAAAGGTTCTCTCATATATTAAATATGAGGACGATGATGTCGCTACACTTGAAGAAATGATCAACTCTATAAATGCAACTGCAGTAGAGAGAAGTGAGCCCCTGCAGAGTTTAAAACAGTCACTTCAAGGCTTGAATGACTCTTTCCTTGGAGCAAGTCATACTGAAATAACACCCTTTCCCAAAAAGATAAGGGATCTATCAAAGCAATTCACAGTTCATTTTGGTGATGAAGCAAATCATTCTTTTTCAATGGAGTATCATGGTACTGGTACTAGAAGCTGGGCTTCAATGCTTACGGTACAATCGTTCCTTGGGTTTATGCATGATCGGCATGATAGTGAAAGCAAAGCATTACATCCTATAGTTGGAGCTGAAGAACCAGAAGCGCATCTTCATCCGAATGCCCAAAGAACATTATTTAAGCAATTAACTTCCTCGCAGGGGCAAATTATCCTGAGTACGCACTCACCCTATTTAAGTGCAATGGCGGAAATTGAAGATATAAGATCATTTATAAAACGTTCAGATGGCGTAACTGTAAGTTGTCTAAAAAAAAGAATTGAACAAGATGAAAGAAATGCAATAAAAAGAGAAATATTGCTAACTCGAGGCGAATTACTCTTTTCTCGAGCTTTAATATTATGTGAGGGCGTAACTGAAGAACAATTGATACCCTCTATGTTTGAGCTTTATTTTGGTAAAACAATGTTTAGTGTTGGGGTTAATTGCATCAGCGTAAGTGGTAAAAACTATCCGCCATTCATTAAGCTAGCAAGTAATTTAGGTATTCCAGTATGCATTGTCAGTGATAATGATGGAGACACTCAAGTTGAAGTGAGTCGTCAAGTTGAACGTTTGGGGCGTGAAGGACTTGATCTGAATCCAGATTGTTTCGCTTTAAATTTTTTAAATGCAGGAAATGATATTGAGGCTGAGCTCTGCAATGTACTAAATGTCCGTGATGAAATTAACAGTGCATTAGTGCTTAGTGAAACTAAGGCTAGTAAAAATCAAAGGTATATAGAGGCAAAAAAAGCTGAGATAGAAGCATTACCTGCTCAAGAAATTGTCTCAAAAATGCGTGAATCAAAAGCAAGCTATGCAGGATACCTAGGAGCTATTCTAGCTGAGAATGCTAATCAAAAGGAATTTGAAGATTTACTTCCATCATCTGTTATTATTGCATTTGAGAAAGTTAGAGGATGGCTTGAATTATGAATGATTACTTATCATGTGCTCAAACAAAGGTTGTTGAAGCTCCATTAGGGGCAGCCTTGCAAGTACTAGCTACAGCAGGGTCTGGTAAAACAAGGGTTCTGACTGAAAGGGTTAGACATATCCTCAACAACTCACGTAGAGGGAGTATTATTGCTCTTACATTCACCAACAAAGCAGCTGATGAAATGCTTGAAAGGTTGGATGATGGTTCTGAAAGCCGCGAGCGTATTTGGATTGCAACTATTCATTCTGTTGCGCAGCGGGTACTCGAAAGTTATGGATATACAATTGGTTTGCCGAAAGAATTACATATATTCGAGCGTGACCAAGATCGTATGGAGGTTTTCCTTCAATCTCTGAGAGAGCAAGGTGTAAATATTGATGAGTATTTAGATGTTGATGACTCTCGGGAAAAAAGAAATCGTGAAAAAATAATTAGTCAATATCTAAATATTTTTTCTGAAATTAAAAGGGAGCTTTTAAATGAAGATGAAGTAAAGGAGAAATACAACTCTAATCCTAGGATGTGGAATATTTATCAAGACTATCAGTCTGCGTTATTGGAAAGTGGCGGCGTAGATTTTGATGATATTCTTTTGTATGCGCATAAAATTCTTCTAAGTCAAGAATCAGTTTCTAGAATATATCAAAAAAAATACATTGCTCTGTTTGTTGATGAAGCTCAAGATTTGAATAGGGCACAATATGAATTTATTAAAGTTCTTTGCGGGGAGAAAATAAAAGACGTAATGATGGTAGGTGACAGCGATCAAATGATTTATGGGTTTAATGGTTCATCATCTGATTTTTTCATCAAGTCGTTTAATAATGATTTTTCTCCTTTAGTTTATCGACTGAATGAAAACTATAGATCTTCTCGCGCAGTAATTGAGCTGGCAAATAGAATAAAACCCAACCGTCAGGTTACTATTAATGCGGCCATTGAAGGTTTTAAAATGCTTAAAGCATTACCTGATGAAGAATCTGAAGCAAAGTGGATATGCGATATAATTGAAAAAAAGATTCAATTAGAAGAACATCCTGATATTGAGGGTGGGATAGATTTTTCAAAGATGGTTGTTATTGGTAGGAATAGATTTGTTTTTAAAGTGCTTGAAAGTGAGATGAAAGCACGAAACATTCAATATTTTTTGAAACGCGGTGATAGAAATGAGCAACCAATATCTCTTATCGGTAATCTAATTGATCTTGCGATGAGGGTTAAAATTAACCCAAAAGACTGGGTGGATGGAAAGAAGTTATATAAACTCCTTGGTTTAAATATTTCTAATGAAGTGTTGGATATCTATAATCTTAGCAAGATAATAAATAAAGTAGATGAATCAGGGAATAATGACAAACAGCTAATAAAATTGGTTCTTAGTTATGTTGATGCACTCTCTTTAGATGAGCCAAATTTACTAAGGTTTTGCTCTGATATCAAATCTGAGTTGTTAAATATAGGAACGACTACCCATGATTCATCTAAAGAAGAGGACATGGCACTTGGAATTAGCGATATTGAACAACTTCAATCTTTATGGAACAGATTTAAGCGTAAAGGGCTAGGGGAGAATTTATCCTCATTTAGAAATGCGCTTGCCTTAGGTCAGCTGAATAGCGAGGGTTCAAATAAAGGAATTATGTTAAGTACAGTTCATACAATGAAGGGTCTTGAAAAAGACATAGTTTTTATTATTGGCATGTGTGAGGGCGTTTTTCCTGATTATCGTGCAAAAAGTAAAATTGATTTAGAAGAAGAAAGAAATAATGCTTTTGTGGCTGTAACACGCTCTCGGCGATGGATTTATATTACCTACCCCGAAAAGAGAATGATGCCTTGGGGGGATTATAAATATCACTCCGCATCAAGGTTCTATATTGATATGCAATAAAATTAAGCAGCATCATTAGCATGAATGATGCTGCTCATTTGTTATCAAGCGGTTTGTACTTGAATTCCCCACCAATGCATTAGTTCAATCCTTTTATCGAGATATAGAGCCCGATTGTAAGCTCTTCGAACTTCATTCTTATCTGTATGAGCAAGTGAAGATTCAATAACATCTGCATTGAATCCCGCTTCATTCATAGCTGTACTTGCTATCGAACGTAATCCATGTGCGACTAATTTTCCACCGTACCCAATCCTTTTCAAAGCGGCATTGGCTGTTTGGCTATTCATCGCCTTCTTTGGATCGTGCCTGCTAGGAAAAACATGTTCCCGATGCGCGCTTATTGGTTTCATAATTTCCAAAAGTTCTAACGCCTGTAGTGATAAAGGAACAATATGTTCACGTTTAGCTTTCATCCGTTCTGCTGTAATTGTCCAGAGACTTGCATCTAGATCAATCTCTTCCTATCTTGCACCTGAAGCTTCAGAAGGTCGTACTAACGTCAGGAGTTGCCATTCAATTAAGCAACGTGTCGAAACAGAGAGGTTTGACATAACCAATGCTCGCATCAGTTTCGGTAATTCTTCTGGTCGTAGTGTCGGCATATTTTGCTTCTTGGGTTTCTCAAGGGCCATACCTACACCTGATGCTGGGTTGGCATCAATCAGACCAGTGTTAACCGCATAAATCATTACTTCGTTAATACGCTGTACCAGGCGGCGAACTGTCTCAAGAGCTCCGCGCGCTTTGATTGACTCCAATGCATCAACAATCGTTCTGGCCTTTATCTCCTGAACGGGTATTGCACCGATTGCCGGGAACACGTCCTTATCTAAAGATCGCCATATATCTTTCGCATAATCCTCTGTGACGCTTTTGCTCTTCATTTTGAACCAGTTGGCAGCCACAGTTGAGAAAATGTTATCCAGCTCAATCTGACGTTGCTCTGATGCTTGCTCTTGCTGCTGTTGTGGATCCATCCCCTGCGCGAGCGTAGCCAAATGTTGGTCGCGTATCTGGCGAGCTGCTGCGAGTGTAAGGGCAGGATATGAACCGAGACTCAGATTCGTTCGGCTATTACTTACTGGACGTTGGTATCGGAAGCGCCAGAGCTTTTTACCAGATGTTTTCACGAGTAACAACAGGCCGTCCCCATCATGCAGAGTGAAGTCTTTTTCGCGGGGTTTGGCTTTAAGGATTTCGTTGCTAGTGAGGGAAAAGTGATGCGCGCCATGTCTGGATCCCTTCCATAATTGGTACACGTCTAATGGACCACAGCTTAGCGTGTACCTAAACGTGTACCAATTATCTTTGGATTCAAACGGATCGTCTCGGAAGATTAAAGACACAAAAAAGCCCGCAACCGAAGTTGTGGGCTTTTTCGCTATTATCGCCGGGTCTATCTGGTTCACTGGCGACGTATTTGGTGGAGCTGGCGGGAGTTGAACCCGCGTCCGAAATTACTACACCGTCGGCACTACATGCTTAGTCCAATCTTTACATTCGCCGGCCAGCTGCGGATGGACACGCTACTGACAGACTAGCCTGATTGAGTTTAACGCTTCAGCCCCAGGCAGGACATCCACGCGATCTCTTTTGGGTTTGACCTCTCTTGATCCCCGTCCTAAGAGCGGAGGCTAGGGAGAGAGGGCTCTAAGCAGGGTATTAAGCTGCTAAAGCGTAGTTTTCGTCGTTTGCGACTATTTTTTTGCGGCTTTTTACGAGGCCAACCGCCCCTCGGCATGCTCCTAGGGCTTCGCAAATCCCGTCGAATCCAGAATCAGCCCCAAGTAACTTTGTGCAGTATACCAGAAGTTTACCTCGATAAGCCAGCGGCTTAACGATTGGCGTGCTTCATGATACGGGCTTTCGCCGTCTGCCATTCGCGATCTTTGATGTCATCGCGTTTGTCGTGCTCTTTCTTGCCTTTGGCGACGCCGATCTTGATCTTGCTCCAGGCATTTTTCCAATACAGGGACAAGGCCACCACGGTGTAACCATCGCGGTTGACGCGGCCGAGCAGAGTATCCAGCTCGCGTCGCTTCAGCAGCAGTTTACGGGTACGCGTCGGATCGCACACCACATGCGACGAAGCCACGTTGAGCGGGGTGATGGTGGCGCCAAACAGGTAGGCTTCACCGTCACGGAACGTCACGTAGCTGTCGCTGAGGTTGGCTTTGCCTGCACGCAGCGATTTAACTTCCCACCCTTGCAGCGACAGGCCCGCCTCGAACTCTTCTTCAATGAAGTATTCGAAACGTGCGCGCTTGTTTTGGGCAATGGTGGCGGAACCGGGTTTGTGTGCTTTTTTCTTTGTCATAGTGCGTTCATTATACTGGATGCTTCAGCGAAAGAAATCCTTTCCCGGTCAGCACCTGCGCAATTTTTCGCATTTTTGGTTCCCTCATCCCTTAGCAGATTTTTTGTTTGCCGCCAGATAAATGGTATTATCTGTACGTTTTATGTCTTACAGGAAATGATATGCCCCAGATCAGTCGGTCTGCATTAGTGCCGTTCAGCGCCGAGCAGATGTATCAGTTGGTTAACGATGTTCATTCTTATCCCGATTTTCTGCCAGGCTGCACCGGCAGCCGGGTGCTTAACGCTACCTCCAACGAGATGACCGCCGCGGTGGACGTCGCCAAGGCCGGTATCAGCAAGACCTTCACCACGCGCAATACGCTGCTGGATAACCAGAGCATCAATATGCAGCTGGTTGATGGCCCGTTCCGCAAGCTGATGGGCGGCTGGCAGTTCACGCCGCTGAGCGAAGAGGCCTGCAAGGTGGAGCTGCACCTGGACTTCGAGTTCACCAACAAACTGATTGAGCTGGCGTTCGGCAAGGTGTTCAAAGAGCTGGCGGGCAGTATGGTGCAGGCATTCACCCAGCGGGCGAAAGAGGTCTACAGTGTCTGACATCCAGGTCGAGGTGGTGTACGCCTTGCCGGAGCGTCAGTACCTGCGCAAGGTGAAGCTGGCCGAGGGCAGCAGTGTCGAGCAGGCGATCCAGGCTTCGGGCCTGCTGGAGCTGCGCCAGGATATCGATCTCAAGAGCAATAAAATCGGCATCTACAGCCGCCCGGCCAAGCTGGGCGATACGCTGAACGACGGCGACCGGGTGGAGATCTACCGGCCCTTGATAGCCGATCCGAAAGAGCTGCGCCGGCAACGGGCAGAAAAGGCAAAAAAATAAGGCGCTATGAGCGCCTTATTTTTTTATCTGAAACTGATTTTCTCTTCCGCGTTGCAGCCTGCGACTGTCATGAGGAACATCATGCCCCCTCATGGGCCGGAAGAGCGGGCGGCACCGATTACTTGGTCAGCGCCGGTTTGTTCTGGATGTCGGTCAACACGCCTGCGCTGTCGAAGGTCAGCGTCAGCGTCTGCTGAGTGATGTCTTCATGGCCAGGCTGCTGGCGGAACACATAGAACCACGTTTGCGTTCCGAACGGGTCTTGCAGCATTGGGGTGCCCAATGTGTAAGCGACCTGTTGTTGGGTCATCCCTTTCTGGATTTTCGCCACGTCGGTCGACGTCAGGTAGTTCCCCTGGTTGATGTCAGGACGATAAACCACCTTTTCAAAAGTAGAACAGCCTGCAGTCAGCATCACAAGAACTACAGCGGCGGCAGTCAGCGTTTTACAGCGCATAGTAATCACATTCCTTTAGGGCATAGGATGCCGATGATAATAGACCTTGCGGCAGTTGGAAACCTTTATACCCTTCATCTTTCACGTTGCGACGCATTGGCTTTCCTTTAGCACCTCAAGCGCTTGGCCTGTTTCAGGCCGTTGAGGAGGCTTCGAATCGCCGCCGCGCCGCACTTTAGATATTTCTCGGGCCAACAGCGTCACTGTCAGACCGCAGGAAAGTGAAAAAGTTGAGCTTTTTTATGCGGCCAGCAGTTCTTTGGCGTTGGCCAGCGTATTGCGGGTGACTTCGCTGCCGCCGAGCAGGCGCGCCAGCTCCTGCAGCCGGGCGCGTTTATCCAGCGGCGCCATCTGGGTTTCGGTGACCGTGCCGTCGGTCTGCTTGCTGACGAACAGGTGCTGATGCCCGCATCCGGCCACCTGCGGCAGGTGGGTGACGCACATCACCTGGGTGGATTCGCCGAGCTGGCGCAGCAGACGGCCGACGATGGCGGCGGTCGGGCCGCTGATGCCCACGTCCACCTCATCGAAGATCAGCGCCGGGGTTTCCATCTTGCGGGCGGTGATCACCTGAATGGCCAGCGCGATGCGCGACAGCTCGCCGCCGGAGGCGACTTTCGCCAGCGGCTGCAGCGGCTGCCCCGGGTTGGTGGAGACGCAGAACTCGGTGCGGCTGGCTCCTTCGGCGCTCAGGTGCTGCGGTTCGAAGCGCACGTCGATGTTGAATTTGCCGTGCGGCATGGAGAGCGCCTGCATGCTGTCGGTGATGAGCGTGGTCAGCTCGGCGGCGTAGTGCACGCGTTTCTGGTGCAGCTGTTCCGCCAGCGCCAGCGCCTGCTGGTGATGCAGGGTAACCGCCTCGTTCAGGTGTTCATGGTCGCTTTCCTGCTGAGACAGCAGCTGCTGTTCATCCAGCAACTGCTGATGCAGCTGCGGCAGCTCTTCCGGCGCGACCTGGTGTTTGCGCGCCAGGCTGATTTGACGCGACAGGCGCTGTTCCAGCTCGTGCAGGCGGTTGGGATCGAGATCCATGCGATCGGCGTAATGGCGCAGCTCGTCGCTGGCTTCGCTGATCTGGATAGAGGCCTCTTCCAGCATGTCCAGCAGGCCGCTGAGCTTATCGTCCAACCCGGCCAGTTCAAGCAGCAGGTGTTTGGCGCTGTAAAGCTGGCTGAGCATGTTGTTCTCGTCGCTGTCGGCCAGCAGCTGCAACGTTTGCTGGCTGAGGGTCAACAGCTGGCCGCTGTTGGCCAGGCGCTTGTACTCGGCGTCGGTCTGCTCGAACTCGCCGGCCTGCGGCGCGAATTCGTTCAGCTCTTTCAATTGGTATTGCAGCAGCTGCTTGCGCGCTTCGCGCTCGATGGACTGCTGCTGATGGTGCGCCAGCTCGCGGCAGCTCTGGTGCCAGCGTTGGTAGGCTTGGCTCATCGCCGCCAGCAGGGCGGGTTCGTCGGCGTAGGCGTCGAGCAGCGCTTTTTGGTGCTCCGGCTTGAGCAGCAGCTGATGGGCGTGTTGACCGTGGATTTGAATCAGGCGTTGCCCCAGCTCGCGCAGCTGCGACAGCGGCACGGCGGTGCCGTTGATAAAGCCGCGCGAACGGCCGTCGGCGTTGATCACCCGGCGCAGCAGGCATTCGTTGCTGTCGTCCAGCTGGTTCTGCTCCAGCCATTCGCGCGCGGACGGGGTGTCCGCCAGCGAGAAGCGGGCGCAGATATCGGCGCGGGCGGCTCCCAGGCGCACCACGTTGCCGTCGGCGCGGTTGCCGAGGCACAGCCCCAGCGCATCGATAGCGATGGATTTGCCGGCGCCGGTTTCACCGGTGATCGCCGTCATGCCCGGTTGAAAATCGATTTCCAACTCACGAACGATAGCAAAGTTGCTGATGGTTAATTGCGCCAGCATGGGAACCTTCCTGTGTATAAATACATAACTGTAATTTCATACAGTATAAACTGGTTTTATATACAGTAAAGTGGCCGACGCAGATTTTAGAACAATTTTTTCGACCAGCCCAACTTGGTGCTTAACGTGTTGAAATAGCTGTAGTCCTTCGGGTGAATCAGGTTCAGATGGAAGTTGCTGCGGCGGATCAGCACTTCTTCGCCTTCCTGGATCGGCAGCGCGATCTGGCTGTCGCAGCTGATCTCCAGATCGCTGCCGATCTGCGAAAACTTCAGGCGGATGGTGCTGTCGCCGTTGATCACCAGCGGCCGGGCGGAAAGGGTGTGCGGGAACATCGGCACCAGCGCGATCGCCTCCAGCGACGGGGTGAGGATCGGCCCGCCGGCGGAGAGCGAGTAGGCGGTGGAACCGGTCGGCGTGGCGATGATCAGGCCGTCGGAGCGCTGCGAGAAGGCGAAGCGATCGTCGATGTACACCTCGAATTCGATCATGTGCGCCACTTTGCCGGGGTGCAGCACCACTTCGTTGATGGCGGTGCTGATGCGGCACTGCTGGTGCTCTTTATGCACGATGGTTTCCAATAGGAAACGCTGTTCGTCGATGTACTCGCCTTCCAGCACGTCCGCCAGCTGCTGCAGGGCGTTGTCGGGATCGAGATCGGTGAGGAAACCGAGGTTGCCGCGGTTGACTCCGATCACCTTGATGTCGTAGCGCGCCAGCACGCGCGCGGCGCCGAGCATGTTGCCGTCGCCGCCGACCACCACCGCCAGGTCGGCGCGCTGGCCGATATCCGCCAGGCTGCCGGTCACGGCGTCTTTCAGCCCCAAATCATGGGCGATTTGGCGTTCGACCATCACCGAATAGCCGCGGGCGACCAGCCAGTGGAACAGCATCTCGTGGGTTGCCAGCGCTGAAGGGTGACGCGGGTGGCCAACAATGCCAATACAGGCGAATTTTTTATTCATTTGCTGTGATTTTCCTCACCGGGACCCGTTTATGCCCCACATTGTGACCGGTTGACTTGAAACCCCGGTTTTGATCCCCATAATAAGCCAAGTTGCGAGATTAATGCTAAAACGCGGAGATATTCATGAGTAGTAAAGAACAGAAGACGCCAAACGAGCAAGTCTCGGAAGAAATGGAACAACACGCTCATCACGAGGATACGCTGCCGGAAGCGGCGGAAGGCGTCGATCTGCGCGATGCGCGTATCGCCGAACTGGAAGCCCAACTGGCGGAAGCTCAGCAGCAAGAGCGCGACAGCCTGCTGCGCGCCAAAGCGGAAGCGGAAAACATCCGTCGCCGCGCCGAACTGGACGTTGAGAAAGCGCACAAGTTCGCCCTGGAGAAATTCTCCGGCGATCTGCTGCCGGTGATCGACAACCTGGAGCGCGCGCTGGATCTGGCGGATAAAAACAATCCGGAACTGGCCGCGATGATTGAAGGCATCGAGCTGACGCTGAAATCGCTGCTGGACGTGGTGCGCAAGTATGGCATCGAAATCGTCGGTGACGTCAACGTGCCGTTCAACCCGGAAGTGCATCAGGCGATGAGCATGATGGAATCCGCCGATCACCAGCCGAACCATGTGATGATGGTGATGCAAAAAGGCTACACGCTGAATGGCCGCCTGTTGCGCCCGGCGATGGTCGCGGTCTCCAAGGCCAAGGCGTAATCGCCCCGGCAACGGCATAAAGAAAGGCACCCGAGGGTGCCTTTTTTGTCTCTGGACTACGCCTGCGGCAGGCGCGGCATCCAGTCGATCGGCGTGAGCCCTTGCTGCTCCAGCAGCTGATTGGCCTGCGAGAAGTGGCGGCAGCCGAGGAAACCGCGGTGGGCGGAAAGCGGCGACGGGTGTGGCGCTTTCAGCACATGGTGGCGGTTGCGGTCGATAAAGTTGCCTTTCTTCTGCGCGTGCGAGCCCCACAGCAGGAACACCACGCCTTCGCGGTTCTCGTTCAGGGCGGCAATCACCTTATCGGTAAAGGTTTCCCAGCCCAGGTTGGCGTGCGAGTGCGCGCGGCCGCCTTCCACCGTCAGCACGGTGTTGAGCAGCAGCACCCCCTGTTCAGCCCAGCTTTGCAGGTAGCCGTGATCCGGGCGTTCGAAACCGGGAATGTCGGTCGCCAGCTCTTTATACATGTTCACCAGCGACGGCGGCGCCGGCACGCCGGGGCGCACCGAGAAAGAGAGACCGTGCGCCTGATTGGGCCCGTGATACGGATCCTGGCCGAGGATGACGACTTTAACGTCCGCCAGCTCGGTAAAGCGGAACGCGTTAAACACGTCTTTCTGCGGTGGATAAATGGTCTTACCGGCCTGGCGCTCAGCGGCAACAAAGGCGAGCGTTTCAACAAAATAGGGCTGCTCTTTCTCTTTGCCGATCACGTCATGCCAGGTGAGGGAGGTGGCCATAAACGCTCTCCTTTGTTTTCTTTAGCAATTCATGGGCTATAGCTTACCGTGTCGGCCCGCGCAGCGAAACCCGCTTTTCATTTCTCACTGTCACGCGTAATGCAATTATTTTTGAAAATTTACAAAAATAATTGGTTTTTGCCGCAGTGGGAAAATTGATATAAAACATAAATTTGCCCCTTCACGCCTTGTGCCTACCCGGTAAAAATTGACTTTAATCAAAGAACTGGCCCGGTCAGGCTGGTATACAGAACAACAAGACAACAATGGTTTTACCAAATGGCCGAAACCAGAATTGGGTTTTCTCACGATGTGAATTTTTACGCCCTTGTACGGAGGCAACATAATGATTACCGGTATTCAAATTACCAAAGCGAACGACCAGGCGCTGGTGAATTCTTTCTGGCTGCTGGACGATGAAAAAGCGGAAGCTCGCTGCGTGTGCGCCAAGGCCAACTACGCGGAAGATCAGGTTGTCGCGGTCAGCGATCTGGGTCAGATCGAATACCGTGAAGTGCCGCTGGAAATGCAGCCGACCGTGCGCGTGGAAGGCGGCCAGCACCTGAACGTCAACGTGCTGCGTCGCGAAACCCTGGAAGACGCGGTCAAGCATCCGGAAAAATACCCGCAGCTGACCATCCGCGTGTCCGGCTATGCGGTGCGTTTCAATTCCCTGACGCCGGAACAGCAGCGCGACGTTATCGCCCGCACCTTTACCGAAAGCCTGTAATCGGCGGCGCAGTCAATCAGGGAGCTTCGGCTCCCTTTTTTGCACTTGATGACCGAAAACTGAAGGCGGATCACATTCTGCACAAAGATAAGCATTCCTGATACAGAACTCATCCGACCTGCCGATAGCTAAATCAGCACCTATTCAGGTGCTAAATAAAAAAGTCTATCGACAAGGAGTCGGCATGAGTATGCCTTTAAGTTTTACCTCTGCAGTATCCCCGGTGGCCGCGATCCCTACACCTCGCGCCGCTGCCGAAACGGCGACGGCATCGCAGCCTGCGGCAGCGCCGGCAAATCCGGCGCCGGTGGCCACCCCTTCTCAGAATACGCTGAACGCGCAGAACCTGTTGAATACGCTGGTCGGCGATATCTCCGCGGCGGCGCCGACGGCGGTTGCGCCGGGCGTGACCCGGGGGCAGCAATCTCAGGAAGGCGATTATGCGTTGGCGCTGTTGGCCAAGGACGTTTACTCGCTGAACGGCCAGGGCGCCGCCGGGTTCAACCGTCTGAGCGACAGCGCGTTGCTCGGGTTCGGCATCGATCCCGCCAGCCTGCACGACGCGGGCAGCGGTTTCCAGGCTGGGATTTACAGCAACGACAAACAGTATGTGTTGGCGTTCGCCGGCACCAACGACTGGCGCGATTGGCTGAGCAACGTGCGGCAGGCGACGGGCTATGACGATGTGCAGTACAATCAGGCGGTTGCCGCTGCCAAAAGCGCCAAGGCGGCCTTCGGCGATGCGCTGGTGATCGCCGGCCATTCGCTCGGCGGCGGTCTGGCGGCCACCGCCGCGCTGGCGACCGGCACCGTCGCGGTCACCTTCAACGCGGCCGGGGTCTCGGATTACACCCTGAATCGTCTGGGCATCGATCCGGCGGCGGCGAAGAAAGATGCCGAAGCCGGCGGCATTCGCCGCTACAGCGAGCAATATGACATGCTGACCAGCACCCAGGAATCGACCTCGCTGATCCCGGACGCCATCGGCCACAACATCACCCTGGCCAACAACGATACCCTGACCGGCATCGATGACTGGCGGCCGAGCAAGCATCTGGATCGCAGCCTGACGGCGCACGGTATCGACAAGGTGATAAGCTCGATGGCGGAACAAAAGCCGTGGGAGGCGAAGGCCAATGCCTGAAGGGCGTCGCTTGCGGCGGGCGCTGGCGATAGCCTTATTGGCGCTGGTCGCGGTGACCGGTTTACTGATGATGGCTAAGGAGCAACAGATGGGGCAGGAGATTTCGCCGTTTGACGGCCACAGCAATCTGGCGCTGGCTCAGGCGGTGGCGCGTGGCGATACGCAGGGTATCCATGCGCAGGCCACGCAGGATCGCTTGCGCGAACGGGGCGATCGGCAGGTCACGCTGTTGCAGTGGGCGGTGCTTTCGCAGCAGCCGGATAGCGTGCAGGCGTTGCTGGATCTCGGCGCCGACCCGGCGGCGGCGGGGCTGGACGGCAACAGCGCGCTGCACACCGCGGCGATGCTGCAAGACGCGCAGTACCTGCGGTTGTTGCTGGCCAAAGGGGCGCAGGTGAACGTGCGTAATGCTGTTACCGGCGCCACGCCGCTTGCGGCGGCGGTGCTGGCCGGGCGTGAAGAGCAACTGCGGATGTTGCTGGCGGCCGGGGCGGACACCACCTTGAGCGACCGGCTGGGGGATACTCCGCTGCATCTGGCGGCGAAGATTAACGCGCCGCACCTGGCGCTGCTGCTGTTGCAGGCCGGGGCCGATGCCCGGGCGCGCAACCAGCAGGGTTATGCGTTCCAGTTTTACTTCTCGCAAACGCCGGCGCATTTGCAGAATGACGAGCTGAAGGCGCAGTTCCGCGAGCTGGATAAATGGCTGCAGGGGCGCCGCCTGGCCACGCATTACGCGCAGCAGTAAACGCCCATAAAAAAACCGCCTGCACAGGCGGTTTTTTCTTAGGTTGCGACGGTTATTCCTATTCCGCGTCGCCGGCCGGCTTGGCCTTCGCCTGACGGCGTTTGCCGACGTTTTTGGCGTCGCGATGGCGCACTTTCACCTTGGCCTTTTCTTTGTTCTTCGCCTTGTCTTCCGCGCGCTTGGCCAGCACTTTCTTCGATGGCTTGCCGTTGCTCTTCTCGTTCGGCACCTTGGTTTTCGGCCGCAGTTCGTCGATCACGCGCGCTTTCAGCGGTTCGTTCAGGTAACGGCCCACTTTGCCCAGCAGCAGATGATCGTGCGCTTCCACCAGCGAAATGGCGGTGCCTTTGCGCCCGGCGCGGCCGGTACGGCCGATGCGGTGCAGGTAGGTGTCCGCCGTGCGCGGCATGTCGAAGTTGAACACGTGGGTGATATCGAGGATATCCAGACCGCGTGCGGCAACGTCGGTGGCGACCAGCACGTTAACCCGGCCATCCATCATGCGTTTGACCGCTTCGTTGCGTTTGGCCTGCACCATTTCGCCTTCGAGATAGCAGGTGTTGATGCCTGCTTCGCGCAGCCAGGTGGCCAGCTCGTGCACGCGCTCGCGTTTGCGCACGAAGATCACCGATTTCTGCACGTCCGGCTGTTTCAGCAGGTGGATCAGCAGCGCGGTTTTGTGCTGCACGTCATCGGCACGGTAGTACCACTGCAGGATCTTTTTGCGTTCGCGGCGCGACGGATCGGCTTCCACTTCCACCGGCTCTTTCAGGATGCGCTCGGCGAATTCGCGGATCGCTTCGCCTTCCAGCGTGGCGGAGAACAGCAGCGTCTGGTTGCGCCAGCGGGTTTCGGCGGAGATGGTTTCGATGTCCTGCGCGAAGCCCATGTCGAGCATGCGGTCGGCTTCGTCGAGGATCAGGGTTTCCACCGCGCGGCAGTCGAAGTTCTCTTCTTTAATGTATTGCAGCAAGCGGCCGGTGGTGGCGACCACCACGTCCTGGTTTTCGCTGAACACTTCCGCGTGGTTCATGTAAGCGACGCCGCCGGTGATGGTGGCGATATCCAGCGAGGTATGAGCAGCCAATTCACGCGCCTGGTCGGCGACCTGCATCGCCAGTTCACGCGTTGGCGTCAGGATCAGCACGCGCGGCGGGCCGGATTTCTTGCGTGGAAAGTCCAGCAGGTGCTGCAACACGGGCAGCAGGAAGGCGGCGGTTTTGCCGGTGCCGGTCGGAGCCGAACCTAAGACGTCGCGCCCGTCCATCGCCGGCGGGATCGCAGCGGCCTGAATGGCGGTGGGGCGATCGTAGCCTTTGTCGCGCAGCGCGTCGATCAGGCGATCATCGAGTTCGAGTTCGGAAAAAGTGGTTGCTGTCATGGTTTACCTCTACTTGGGGCGCCGATTATAGACGGGTTGGCCGCGATCTTCACCTATTTAAGCGGAAAGCCGCTCTTTTCCCGCCGATCAGATTGCCTTATGCTACGCCAGTTTTATAGCCAGGTGGTGAGTGTGAGCAAGCGATCGAAAGCCGATTTTACCCCGCGCCGCGGGGGTTTTACCTTTAAACAATTCTTTGTCGCCCACGATCGTTGCGCCATGAAAGTGGGCACCGACGGGGTGCTGCTCGGCGCCTGGGCGCCGCTGGGGCAGGCGCGCCGGGTGCTGGACATCGGCAGCGGCAGTGGGCTGATCGCGCTGATGCTGGCGCAGCGCAGCGGCGACGAAGTGACCATCGACGCGGTGGAACTGGATGAAGCCGCCGCCGGCCAGGCGCGCGAAAACGCGGCGGAATCGCCGTGGCCGCAGCGCATCCGCGTGCATGCGCAGGATATTCACCATTATGCGCAGCAGCATGCCGCTGAGTATGATCTGATCGTCAGCAATCCGCCTTATTTTGAGCCGGCGGTGGCCTGCCGCGATCGGGCGCGCCACAACGCGCGCTACACCGAAACCCTGACGCACGAGGCGCTGTTAGCGTGTGCAGTACAGCTGCTGGCCGCGCAGGGGACGTTTTGCGTGGTGCTGCCGCACGACATCGGCGCCGAATTCGAACGCCTGGCGCAGCAAAGCGGTTGGCAGACGGCGGCGAAAGTGAACGTCAGCGATCGGGCCGATACGCCGCTGCACCGGGTGTTGCTGGCGCTGACGCGGCGGGAAACGCCGCTGCGGGAGCAGGCGCTGGCGATCAAACAGGCCGACGGCAGCTATACCGACGATTTCCGCCGGTTGATCGCCGACTTCTACCTGTTCTACTGAAAAGAAAAGGGCGCCGATAAGGCGCCCTGTCGCAGAGTTTAAGGCTGCAAAATGGTCGGCAGCGCTTCCGGCAGCAAATCCGGGTAGTCCAGCGTGTAGTGCAGGCCGCGGCTCTCTTTGCGCGCCATGGCGCTGCGCACGATAAGCTCGGCCACCTGCACCAGATTGCGCAGTTCCAGCAGGTTGTTGGAGATGCGGAAGTGAGCGTAGTACTCGTCGATTTCCGCCTGCAGCGTGTTGATGCGGCGCAGGGCGCGCTCAAGGCGCTTGGTGGTGCGCACGATGCCGACGTAATCCCACATGAACAGCCGCAGCTCGTGCCAGTTGTGTTGAATCACCACCCGTTCGTCCGCATCGTCCACCCGGCTTTCATCCCAGTGCGGCACCTGTTTGGCCTGCTGGATGAACGGCAGGCGCTGCAGAATGTCTTCCGCCGCCGACCAACCGTAAACCAGGCACTCCAGCAGCGAATTCGACGCCATGCGATTGGCGCCGTGCAGGCCGGTGTAGCTGACCTCGCCGATGGCGTACAGCCCGTCGAGATCGGTGCGGCCGTGCTGATCGACCATCACGCCGCCGCAGGTGTAGTGCGCCGCCGGGACGATGGGGATCGGTTGCCGAGTCAGATCGAAGCCCAGCGTCAGCAGCTTTTCGTGGATCATCGGGAAATGCTGGGTGATGAACTCCGCCGGCTTGTGGCTGATGTCCAGGTACATGCAGTCGGCGCCCAGGCGCTTCATTTCATGGTCGATGGCGCGGGCGACGATATCGCGCGGGGCCAGTTCGCCACGCGGGTCGAAATCGGGCATAAAGCGGCTGCCGTCCGGGCGCTTCAGGTAAGCCCCTTCGCCGCGCAGCGCTTCGGTCAGCAGGAAGTTGCGCGCCTGTGGGTGGAACAGGCAGGTCGGGTGGAACTGGTTGAACTCCAGGTTGGCGACCCGGCAGCCGGCGCGCCAGGCCATGGCGATGCCGTCGCCGGAGGAGATGTCCGGGTTGGTGGTGTATTGGTATACCTTGGCCGCGCCGCCGGTGGCCAGCACCACCGTTTTGGCGCGGTAGGTTTCCACCCGCTCGAGCTCGCGGTTCCAGACGTAAGCGCCCACGACTCGGCGGGTGCCCGGCAGGCCGATTTTGTTCGAGGTAATAAGGTCAACCGCGTTGCGGCGTTCCATCACGCAAATATTGGGGTGAGCGCTTGCTTTCCCCACCAGCGTGGTCTCTACTTCCTTACCGGTAGCGTCCGCGGCGTGCAGGATGCGGCGATGGCTGTGGCCGCCTTCGCGCGTGAGGTGATAATGCGCCTCGCCCTGCGCGTTGACCTCGGTGTCGAACAGCACGCCCTGATCGATCAGCCACTGCACGCAGTGGCGCGCGTTGCCGGCGATGAATTCGACGGCCTCTTTGTCGCACAGGCCGGCGCCGGCAATCAAAGTGTCATCAACGTGTGAGGCAATGCTGTCCGTCTCATCGAACACCGCGGCGATCCCGCCCTGGGCGTAAAAGGTGGCTCCCTCGCTGAGCGGCCCCTTGCTGAGAACGGTAACCTTGCAATGCTGCGCCAGGCGCAGCGCCAGTGACAGGCCCGCAGCGCCGCTGCCGACGATCAGTACATCGCTAACATGTTCAGATGATGGTTGCATAACGTATGATGTGTGCAGAAGAAGAGTGAATTTCATGTTAGCCTAACTGTCCGGGCAAAAGCCACGGATAGGATGACATCAACAGAAAAAACAATGGCGATATGGAACTTCGTGTTCTATATGAACTCCAAGCGAGTGCTTGCTCAGGAAAATAATGTATGGCTGGCAGTACAATTTTACGCGTGGAGACGGATTTGGGGAGAGTTTACCTCGGATGAGCGAGCAGTTAACGGATCAAGTTCTGGTCGAGCGGGTCCAAAAGGGCGACCAGAAGTCGTTTAACCTACTGGTAGTGCGCTATCAGCATAAGGTGGCGAGTCTCGTTTCCCGCTATGTGCCGCAGGGCGATGTGCCCGATGTGGTGCAGGAGTCGTTTATCAAGGCCTATCGCGCACTGGAATCGTTCCGTGGCGACAGCGCTTTTTATACCTGGTTGTATCGAATCGCCGTGAACACGGCAAAGAATTATCTGGTTGCTCAGGGGCGCCGTCCGCCATCCAGTGATGTGGACGCCAACGATGCGGAAAATTACGAAAGTGCGGGCGCACTGAAAGAAATTTCGAACCCTGAGAACTTAATGTTGTCAGAAGAGCTGAGACAGATAGTTTTCCGTACCATTGAGTCTCTCCCTGAGGATCTTCGCATGGCGATTACCCTGCGGGAGTTGGATGGTCTAAGCTACGAAGAAATAGCCGCCATCATGGATTGCCCGGTCGGAACCGTACGTTCGCGTATTTTCCGCGCCCGGGAAGCTATCGATAATAAAGTTCAACCGCTGATCCAGCGTTAGCAATGGCGGGCACAGGAAGGGTACTTAGGCATGCAGAAAGAAAAGCTTTCCGCTCTGATGGATGGTGAATCGTTCGACAGCGAGCTGTTGAGTTCTCTGTCGCAAGATCGAACGCTTCAACAAAGCTGGCAGAGCTATCACCTGATACGTGACACACTGCGAGGTGATGTCGGACAAGTGATGCATCTCGACATCGCCGATCGCGTCGCCGCTGCACTTGAGAAAGAACCCGCCCGGCTGGTGCCTTCCGCCGTTCAGGAATCTCAGCCGCAGCCTCACACCTGGCAGAAAATGCCGTTCTGGGACAAAGTGCGTCCTTGGGCGAGCCAGATTACGCAAATCGGCATGGCGGCCTGCGTGTCGCTGGCGGTGATCGTCGGCGTGCAGCACTACAACCAGCCTTCTGCGACATCGAACGCGTCCGAATCGCCGGCCTTCACCACGCTGCCGATCATGGGGCAGGCCTCGCCGGTCAGCCTGGGCGTTCCTGCCGACAGTTTCTCCACCGGCAGCGGCCAACAGCAGCAGGTGCAGGAACAGCGCAAGCGTATCAACGCCATGCTGCAGGACTATGAACTGCAACGTCGCCTGCATTCGGATCAGCTGCAGCTTGAGCAAGGCAACCCGCAACAGGCTGCCATTCAGGTTCCCGGAACTCAGTCTTTAGGAATGCAACAGCAGTAATGAAGCAAATCTGGTTCTCCGTTTGTTTATTGACGGGCAGCCTGCTCTATTCCAGCATCGCCCCGGCGCAGCCAACTGCGTCCGGGGCGTTATTGCAACAGATGAGCAGCGCCAGCCGTTCTCTCAATTACGAGCTCGCCTACATCAGCGTCAGCAAGCAGGGAATCGAGTCGTTGCGCTATCGCCATGCGGTGATCGGCAACGTGCCGCTCGGCCAGCTGCTGCATATGGATGGCCCGCGCCGCGAAGTGTTGCAGCGCGGCGGCGGGATCAGCTACTTCGAACCCGGTCTGGAGCCGTTCACGCTCACCGGCGATCACATCGTCGATGCGCTGCCGGCGATCGTTTATGCCGATTTCACCCGTCTGGCGAAGTATTACGACTTCATCTCCGTGGGCAGCACCCGCATCGCCGATCGGCCGTGTGAAGTGCTGCGCGTGGTGGCGCGCGACGGTTCCCGCTACAGCTACATCGTCTGGATGGACGAAGACACCAAGCTGCCGCTGCGGGTGGATTTGCTCGATCGCGACGGCGAAACGCTGGAGCAATATCGGGTGATCTCCTTCGCGGTCGGCGCCGAGGTGCAGGGCGCGATGCAGGGGCTGCTCAAAGCCAACCTGCCGCCGCTGCTGTCGCTGCCGGCGGTGGAAAATGTCCAGCTCAGCTGGAGCACCGGCTGGCTGCCGGCCGGCGTGGACGAGGTGGCGCGCAATCGCCGCAAATTGCCGAACGTCGCCGTGCCGGTGGAATCCCGGCTCTACAGCGACGGCCTGTTCAGCTTCTCGGTCAACGTCAGCCCGGCGGGCAGCGGCGCCGGGCAGCAGTACTACCGTCAGGGGCGCCGCACCATTCAGACCGAAGTGCGCGCGGGCAACGAAATCACGATTGTGGGCGAATTGCCGCCGGCGACGGCCAAGCGCATCGCCGACAGCATTTCTTTCAAGGTATCGCCGTAATGATGAAAGAGTGGGCCACGGTGGTTTCGTGGCAACAGGGCGTAGCGCTGCTGCGCTGTGAACCCAAGGCCGGCTGCGGCAGCTGCACCGCGCGCTCCGGCTGTGGCGCGCGTGCGCTGAACGAGCTGGTGCCGGAAACCGAGCATCAGCTGCAGGTACATATCGAACAGCCGCTTGAACCGGGGCAGCGCGTCGAGGTCGGCATCGCGGAAGGCAGCCTGCTGCGCTCCGCCATGCTGGTTTACCTGACGCCGCTGCTGGGTATGATGGTGGGCGGCACGCTGCTGCAATATTGTTTCGGCAGCGACGCCTCGGCGGCAGTCGGCGCCGTGTTGGGCGGCGGTGCGGCCTTTATGCTGGCTCGCCGCTTGGCCCGACGTCTGGGCGAACAGGCCGATTACCAGCCGGTGGTGCTGCAAATTGGGTTGCCGCCTACCGCGATGCGCATGCAGGCGGAAAACTCCCCGCTGATTTAAACCGATGGCCGCGTCATCGCCGGGTTGTGATAGGCGGGGATGCGGTTGTGGATCATATGCTCCAACAGCGCGATGAATAGATCGGCGCTGAGCAGCGAATCGTAGTTAATCGCGAACAGCACATTTCCCTGGCCGTCGAATAAGCGGATGCCGCGCTGCGGATGATTTTCCAACGCGCGGATCTGTTCGATAGGCACGTTTCCCCGTTCCGTCGTCAGCAGGGTGGCGCTCAGCCGCAGCGTTTCGGTTGGCGTGCCTTGCTGCTTGCCGAGCAGCAACTGCCACAGCCAGCGCGCGTCGCCCTCTATGGTGTGAAACGACACCGTTCCCCCCTGATAGAGCGCATTCAGCGCCAGCGGCCCGCGCTGCTGCAGCTGTTGGTCGACGATCACGTCCGCCAATCGCCACGAGTGGGCGACGTTGCTGAAAACCGTGCACCAGGGCTGATCTGCACCGGCGCGGAACGCCGTAACGTCAAACAGCCCGCCAAAAGCCTGGCCGCCGCGAAAGCGATAGATGTCGCCGATCTTCTCAAACGGGATGAAACGCTCTTTGTGATGGTGGCTGTCAAAGACCCGCACGCCGTGCTCGTACAGACGATAGGTCAGCGTCGGACGCAGATAATGCCGCAGCGCCAGCAGCGTACAGCCGAGTAAAATCGTGCCCGCGCCGGCTTGCAACAGCGTGATGACCTGGCTCTCGTCAATGTTGCTCAGCAGCGGCAGCACCAACAGCGCCGCCCCCACGCTAAACAGCAGCGCCGCCGCCGCCAGTATGCCCCAGTTGACCTTTGAAAAATCGTGCCGGCTCAGCATTTGCCCTTTATCGATCATAATGCACCTTCCAATCAACGTACGCAGATATGCTGGTGAACCCCGGTGGGCTGCCGATGTAGTGCCCTGAATAATGTTTTGTCGCGGAGCTCATGCCCTTTCTATCCGAGGGACGGTGGTGGCGTATATGGGGTTTTTCCTAAAGGAAGTGGGGCAAAATGGAATTCTAAGAGGTTGATCCAAATATTCTTTTTTTATAATTTCGGAGAGGGTTTATTGCGCTGTGGCCGGTTATGTATTAGCGCCGAAGTTTGACGGCCACGAAGCACCGGCAAGCCTTGGGTTCAGGCCGCATCGTCCGCGTTAACATCTGTTTTCACCCGCCGGGGCGCCCTGTAACATTTAGCGGCGCATAATAGAATGCCTTCACTGCACCGATCGCTAGGTTTTCAGTGGTGTGGCATGTAGAATGCAGCGATTCAGGTGCAAGACGGCCTCACCCATTCACTGTCGCTTTAGGTCCATGCGGGTTTCTATAGGCGAGTAATTCAGAAATACCAAGGCAGAAAAACTTTTATAATGAAGCATATACGAAATTTCTCCATTATTGCCCATATTGACCACGGTAAGTCGACGCTGTCTGACCGCATTATCCAAATCTGCGGTGGCTTGACCGACCGTGAAATGGCTGCGCAGGTGCTCGATTCCATGGATCTGGAGCGCGAGCGCGGCATCACCATCAAGGCGCAGAGCGTGACGCTGGATTATAAAGCGCAGGATGGGCAGACCTATCAGCTTAACTTTATCGACACTCCCGGCCACGTTGACTTCTCCTATGAAGTTTCCCGCTCGCTGGCGGCCTGCGAAGGCGCGCTGCTGGTGGTGGATGCCGGCCAGGGCGTAGAAGCCCAGACGCTGGCCAACTGCTACACCGCGATCGAAATGGATCTGGAAGTGGTACCGGTGTTGAATAAAATCGACCTGCCGGCCGCCGATCCGGATCGCGCCGCGCAGGAAATCGAAGACATCGTCGGCATCGACGCCACCGATGCCGTGCGCTGCTCGGCCAAAACCGGCGTCGGCGTGCCCGACGTGCTGGAGCGCCTGGTGCGCGACATTCCGCCGCCGCAGGGCGATCCGGATGCGCCGCTGCAGGCGCTGATCATCGACTCCTGGTTCGATAACTACCTGGGCGTCGTGTCGCTGGTGCGCGTCAAGAACGGCACGCTGCGCAAGGGCGACAAGATCAAGGTCATGAGCACCGGCCAGGTGTATAACGCCGATCGTTTAGGCATCTTCACGCCGAAGCAGGTCGATCGTGACGTGCTGAACTGCGGCGAAGTGGGCTGGCTGGTCTGTGCGATCAAAGACATCCTCGGTGCGCCGGTGGGCGATACCCTGACGCAGGCGCGTCAGCCGGCGGATAAAGCGTTGCCGGGCTTCAAGAAAGTGAAGCCGCAGGTGTACGCCGGTCTGTTCCCGATCAGCTCCGACGACTATGAATCTTTCCGCGATGCGCTGGGCAAGCTGAGCCTTAACGACGCCTCCCTGTTCTACGAACCGGAAAGCTCCACCGCGTTGGGCTTCGGCTTCCGCTGTGGCTTCCTCGGTCTGCTGCACATGGAGATCATTCAGGAGCGTCTGGAGCGTGAATACGATCTGGATCTGATCACCACCGCGCCGACGGTAGTCTATGAAGTGGAAACCACCGGCAAGGAAGTGATCTACGTCGACAGCCCATCCAAGCTGCCGCCGTTGAACAACATCCAGGAACTGCGCGAGCCGATCGCCGAATGTCACATGCTGATGCCGCAGGAATACCTGGGCAACGTCATCACCCTGTGCGTTGAGAAGCGCGGCGTGCAGACCAACATGGTCTACCACGGCAACCAGGTGGCGCTGACTTATGAAATCCCGATGGCGGAAGTGGTGCTCGACTTCTTCGACCGCCTGAAGTCCACGTCGCGCGGTTATGCGTCGCTGGATTACAACTTCAAGCGCTTCCAGGCCTCCGACATGGTGCGCGTGGACGTGCTGATCAACAACGAGCGCGTGGATGCGCTGGCGTTGATCACTCACCGCGACAACTCGCAGTACCGCGGCCGTGAATTGGTGGAGAAGATGAAAGATCTGATCCCGCGTCAGCAGTTCGACATCGCGATTCAGGCGGCGATCGGCACGCACATCATCGCGCGCTCCACCGTGAAGCAGCTGCGTAAAAACGTGCTGGCGAAATGCTACGGCGGTGACGTCAGCCGTAAGAAAAAGCTGCTGCAGAAGCAGAAAGACGGTAAGAAGCGCATGAAGCAGGTCGGCAACGTCGAGCTGCCGCAGGAAGCGTTCCTGGCCATTCTGCACGTCGGTAAAGACGGCAAGTAACCGCGACGAGTTCGCGAAACGAGGGAGTTTGCATGGCGAATATGTTTGCCCTGATCCTGGCGTTGGCCACCCTGGTCACCGGGATCATCTGGTGCTTCGAGCGCTTTAAATGGGCGCCGGCCCGCCGCGCGAAGATTGCGGCGGTCAACGAGCAGACCGCGGGCGCCGTAGACGATAAAACGCTGGCGAAAGTGGCGAAGCAGCCAGGCTGGGTGGAGACCGGCGCATCGGTCTTCCCGGTGTTGCTGCTGGTGTTTGTGGTGCGTTCGTTTATTTACGAACCGTTCCAGATCCCGTCCGGCTCAATGATGCCGACGTTGTTGATTGGCGATTTCATTCTGGTGGAGAAATATGCCTACGGCATTAAAGATCCGATTACCCAGACGACGCTCATTGAAACCGGCCATCCGAAGCGTGGTGATATTGCGGTATTTAAATATCCGTTGGATCCGAAACTGGATTATATCAAGCGCGTGATTGGCCTGCCGGGCGACCGTATTACTTACGATCCGGTGAATAAGCGCGTCACGGTGCAGCCGTCCTGCAACAGCGGGCAGTCCTGTGATACCGCGCTGGCCGTGACCTACGCCGATGCGCAGCCGAGCGACTTCGTCCAACTGTTCAGCCGCAGCGGCATGGGCGAGGCCAGCAACGGCTTCTACCAGATCCCGCTGAACGATAACGTGCCGTCGGGCGGCATTCGCATGCGTGAGCGCCAGGAAAGCCTCGGCAACGTCACGCACCGCATCCTGACCGTGCCGGACGCGCAGGATCGGGTGGGCGCTTACTACCAACAGCCGGGCAAACCGTTGGCGGAGTGGGTGGTGCCGGCCGGGCATTACTTCATGATGGGCGACAACCGTGACAACAGCGCGGACAGCCGTTACTGGGGCTTTGTGCCGGAGAAGAATCTGGTGGGCAAAGCCACGGCCATCTGGATGAGCTTTGAAAAACAGGAAGGCGAGTGGCCTACCGGCGTGCGTTTCAGCCGGATCGGCGGCATTCATTAATCGCTGATTTATTCCCTGTCAATTTCACGCCGCAGCCTACTGCGGCGTGAAAGATTAAGAGGATATAAACACAGCATTATGTTTCCACTCGTTGTAGAATACTTTCTCGAGCGATAAAAAGTTGGCCCCTGCTGGGAGCCACTGCAAACGAAACAGCTTTGGATCGGCTTTCGGCGAAGCAGGCCTGTTCCGTATGCTGCAAGTTTTTGACGCATTCTTGATCTATTGGTAACTCATGAACCCCATCGTAATAAACAGGCTGCAGCGGAAGCTGGGCTACACTTTTCAACAGCAGGAGCTTTTACTGCAGGCTTTGACTCACCGCAGCGCCAGCAGTAAACACAATGAACGTCTTGAGTTTCTGGGTGACTCGATTCTGAGCTTTGTCATCGCCAATGCGCTCTATCACCGCTTTCCTCGCGTAGACGAGGGCGATATGAGCCGCATGCGCGCCACGCTGGTGCGCGGCAACACGCTGGCGGAGATGGCGCGCGAGTTTGACCTGGGCGAATGTCTGCGGCTTGGGCCGGGCGAATTGAAAAGTGGTGGGTTCCGCCGCGAGTCAATCCTGGCGGATACGGTGGAGGCATTGATCGGCGGCGTGTTCCTGGACAGCGATATCCAGACCGTAGAGCGTCTGATTTTGGACTGGTATCGCAGCCGGTTGGACGAAATCAGCCCCGGTGATAAGCAGAAAGACCCGAAAACCCGTTTGCAGGAATTTTTGCAGGGGCGTCATCTGCCGTTACCTTCTTATTTGGTGGTGCAGGTTCGCGGAGAAGCGCACGACCAAGAGTTTACCATCCACTGCCAGGTGAGTGGTTTGAGCGAGCCCGTAGTGGGCACCGGCTCGAGCCGCCGTAAAGCCGAGCAGGCGGCAGCGGAACAAGCGCTGAAAAAGCTGGAGCTTGAATGAGCGAAGTAAAACAACACTGCGGGTTTATCGCCATCGTCGGCCGCCCGAACGTGGGCAAATCGACGTTGCTGAACCAGCTGCTGGGGCAGAAGGTTTCCATTACGTCGCGTAAGCCGCAGACGACCCGTCACCGCATCATGGGCATCGACACCGATGGCGCCTATCAGGCGATCTACGTCGATACCCCAGGGCTGCACATCGAAGAAAAACGCGCCATCAACCGCTTGATGAACCGCGCGGCCAGCAGCTCGATCGGCGACGTCGAACTGGTGATCTTCGTGGTCGAAGGCACCAACTGGACCGCCGACGACGAAATGGTGGTCAACAAGCTGCGCAGCCTGCGCTGCCCGGTATTGCTGGCGATCAACAAGGTCGATAACGTCACCGACAAATCCAAGCTGTTGCCGCACATCGCGTTCCTCAGCCAGCAGATGAACTTCCTCGACGTGGTGCCTATCTCCGCCGAGAAAGGGATGAACGTCGACACCATTGCCGGCATCGTGCGCAAGCTGCTGCCGGAAGCGGAACACCACTTCCCGGAAGACTACATCACCGATCGCTCCCAGCGCTTTATGGCGTCCGAGATCATCCGCGAGAAGCTGATGCGTTTCCTGGGCGAAGAGCTGCCGTATTCGGTGACGGTGGAAATCGAACAGTTCGTGGCCAACGATCGCGGCGGCTACGATGTGCACGGCCTGATCCTGGTTGAGCGCGAAGGCCAGAAGAAAATGGTCATCGGCAACAAGGGCGCCAAGATCAAAACCATCGGCATCGAAGCGCGCCAGGACATGGAACAGATGTTCGACGCCAAAGTGCATCTCGAGCTGTGGGTGAAAGTGAAATCCGGTTGGGCGGACGACGAACGTGCGCTGCGCAGCCTGGGCTATGTTGACGATCTGAAGTAACGATCCGTGGACGGCTGGGAGCGCGCTTTCGTCCTGCATGGGCGGCCGTACAGTGAAACCAGTCTGATGCTGGATCTGTTTACCGAAGGTCATGGGCGGGTGCGCTTGCTGGCGAAAGGCGCGCGCAGCCGCCGCTCCAATCTGAAGGGTTGCCTGCAGCCCTTTACCCCCCTGTTAGTGCGCTGGGGCGGCCGCGGCGAAGTGAAAACGCTGCGCAACGCCGAAGCGGTCTCTCTCGGTTTACCCCTCAGCGGCATGATGCTTTACAGCGGCCTGTACGTGAACGAACTGCTGGCGCGCGTGCTGGAGCAGGAAACCAACTACTCGGTGCTGTTCTTCGACTACTTGCAATGCCTGCAGGCGCTGGCGGCGGAAGACAGTTCACCGGAACAGGCGCTGCGCCAGTTCGAGCTGGCCTTGTTGCATCATCTCGGCTACGGCCTCGATTTTCTGCACTGCGCCGGCAGCGGCCTGCCGGTGGATGACGCCATGACCTACCGTTACCGCGAAGAGAAAGGCTTTATCGCCAGCCTGGTGGTGGATCACTACAGCTTCACCGGGCGTGAACTGCGCGCGCTGGCGGAGCGGCAGTTTCCCGATGCCGAGACGCTGCGCGCCGCCAAGCGTTTCACCCGCATGGCGCTGAAACCCTACCTCGGCGGCAAACCGTTGAAGAGCCGCGAACTGTTCCGCCAGTTCGTGCGCAAACAGCCGAATACGCCGGTTGACGACGCCTGACCTTTTCCCCTTTTGCCGCCCTGCGCCCGCGTGTAAACTGCTGGCACTGAAAATCGTATTTAGAGGTTGTCATGGCTGATTTGCTGCTGGGCGTCAATATCGATCACATCGCCACGTTACGTAACGCGCGCGGAACCCAATACCCGGATCCGGTTCAGGCGGCATTCATTGCCGAACAGGCGGGGGCCGACGGCATTACCGTGCATCTGCGCGAAGATCGCCGCCACATCACCGACCGCGACGTGCGCTTGCTGCGCCAGACCATCCAGACGCGCATGAACCTGGAGATGGCGGTGACCGACGAGATGCTGGACATCGCCATTGAGCTGCAGCCGCATTTTTGCTGCCTGGTACCGGAAAAACGCGAGGAAGTGACCACCGAAGGCGGCCTGGACGTCGCCGGCCAGCTGGACAAAATGAGCGTAGCGGTCGAGCGCCTGGCGCAGGCGGGCATTCTGGTTTCGCTGTTCATCGATCCCGATCATCGCCAGATCGACGCGGCGGTGGCGGTGGGCGCCCCTTATATCGAAATCCACACCGGCGCCTACGCGGAAGCGCAGGGCGAGCTGGCGGTACAGGCCGAGCTGCACCGCATCGCGGTCGCCGCCGCCTACGCGGCCGAGAAGGGGCTGAAGGTCAACGCCGGCCACGGCCTGACCTACCATAACGTGCAGCCGATCGCCGCGCTGCCGGAAATGCACGAGCTGAACATCGGCCATGCGATTATCGGCCAGGCGGTGATGAGCGGGCTGCCGGCCGCGGTTGCCGACATGAAAGTGCTGATGCGGGAAGCGCGCCGGTAATGGCGGTGCTCGGGCTGGGTACCGACATCGTCGAGATGGCGCGTATCGAAGCGGTGGTGGAGCGCAGCGGCGATCGTCTGGCGCGCCGCGTGCTGAGCGACGCCGAATGGGCGCTGTACCAGCAGCACCAGCAGCCGATTCGCTTTCTGGCCAAGCGTTTCGCCGTGAAAGAAGCCGCCGCCAAGGCGTTCGGCACCGGCATTCGCAACGGCCTGGCGTTCAACCAGTTCGAGGTGTTCAACGATGCGTTGGGCAAACCGAATATTCGTTTGCACGGCCGCGCCGCCGAGCTGGCGGGGGAGATGGGGGTCACCGCGATCCACGTTTCGCTGGCCGATGAAAGGCGCTATGCCTGCGCGACGGTGATCGTCGAAAGCTGAAAATAGAAAGGGCGCCCTGCGGCGCCCTTGTCAGTCCTGCGGCGAGTTAAATGCGATCGGCGTGGTGCAACACCACGAACTTATCCCACAGCTGCTCATTAGTCTCGCGATGCTGCGGATCGGTGATGATGGTGTTGTCGATGGGGCAGACCTGCTGACAGGTTGGCGTATCATAATGGCCAACGCACTCGGTGCAGCGCTCGGTATCGATCTGGTAGATCTCATCGCCCATCGAAATTGCCTGGTTCGGGCATTCCGGCTCGCACATGTCGCAGTTGATGCATTTGCGTGTGATTAGCAGGGCCATGACGTATCTCTCATTATTAACAGGGGTATTTTTCGCAGCGGCGATTATACCGGTTAAACCAACTTTTTCATCAATTGTTCGCTGTGCCTGATACGGTCGCGGGCATGATCAAGGTCGTGCTGGATCAGCGCCATAAACAGCAGGTCGGTGAGGGCGAACTGGGCCGTGCTGGAGGAGATGGCCGCGCTGCGGGTGTGGGGTTCTTCGGCGATGGTATAGAGGCAGTGGTCCGCGCGTTGCTGCAGGCCGTTGGGTGAGAAGCTGGTCAGCGCCAGCACCCTGGCGCCGGCCTGGCGCGCTTCTTCCGCCGCCAGATTGATTTCACGCCGCTCGCCGCTGAAGGAGATAGCCAGCAGCAGATCGCGTTTGTCCAGCGCCTGCACCGCCGCCAGCTGGACGTGCATATCCGCTTCGGCCACCGCCATCACGCCAATTTTCAGCAGCTTGAAGGAAAAATCCTTGGCCACCAGCCCGGAGGCGCCGATGCCGATCAGCATCACCCGGCGCGCCTGGCGCAGCATGTCCAGCGCCTGATGCAGCCGCTCTTCGCTGTTGATGTCGAGCGTCGCGCGCAGCGCCGCCTGCTTTTCCGCCAGCAGCTTTTCACCGACGATTTTCAGCGTATCGCTGCTGAGGATGTGGTTGTGAACGGTCACCACCGGCTCGGCCTGCGGCTGGGCCAGCGTCTCGCTCAGCGCCAGCTTCAGCGCCGGGAAACCTTTATAGCCCAGCTTTTGGGCGAACTTCACCACGCTCGACTGGCTGATGCCGGCCAACTGAGCCAGCTTTTGCGAGCTGAGATGGCGCGCCTGTTCGGCGTTGTTCAGCAAAAAGTCCGCCAGCTTGCGGTCGTTTTGCGCCAGTGTCGGATACATCTGGCGAATGCGCAGAAGGGTACTCATTGTTCTTTCCCTGGAAACCAGCGGCCATTTTGCCATGCAGAGGGCGAAAACGCGCGGTGAAAATTTTTGTGAGCTCACCGTTAAAATAGCAAATAGCGCTCGCTTTGTTGAATAAAATATTCAAATATTGATTTAATTTTGTGAATTAAAAATTCAAAGGTGAACAGATGAACTTAGGCGCACTGGTATCGGAAACCCGCAACCCGGCCACCATGGGGCTGGATGAAATGTCGACGCTGGACATGGTCCGTTGCTTTAACCAGGAAGATCGCAAGGTGCCGGAGGCGATTGAACAGGTGTTGCCGGCGATCGCGCAGGCGGTCGATTTGGCTGCGGCGGCACTGAAGGCCGGCGGGCGGCTGATTTATTTGGGCGCCGGCACCAGCGGCCGCCTGGGCGTGCTGGATGCCTCCGAGTGCCCGCCGACCTTCGGCGTGCCGCACGGTGTGGTGGTGGGGCTGATCGCCGGCGGGCCGGGCGCGCTGCTCAAAGCGGTGGAAGGGGCGGAAGATGACGCAGCCCTGGGCGAAGCCGATCTCCGGGCGCTGAATCTCACCGCCGTCGATATGGTTGTGGGGCTGGCGGCCTCGGGGCGCACGCCCTACGTGATCGGCGCGCTGCGCTATGCGCGCGGGCTGGGCTGCCCGACGGCGGCCATCTCCTGCAATCCGGATTCGCCGATCGCGCACGAAGCGCAGGTGGCGATCTCGCCGGTGGTGGGGCCGGAAGCCCTGACCGGCTCGACGCGCCTGAAATCCGGCACCGCGCAGAAACTGGTGCTCAACATGCTGTCGACCGGCGCGATGGTCAAGCTGGGCAAGGTCTACCAGAACCTGATGGTGGATGTGAAGGCCACCAACGTCAAACTGGTGGATCGCGCCTGCCGCATCGTGATGGAGGCCACCGGCGCCGAACGCTCTCAGGCGGAGGCGGCGCTGGCGCAGACCGGCTTTGAGGTTAAACCGGCGATCCTGATGATTTTAGCCGGCGTCAGCGCCGATGAGGCGCAGCAGCGGCTGCAGCGGCACGATGGCTACCTGCGCGCGGCGCTGGCGCGTTAATTTACGGTGGGGGCGGCGATGGACAAGACAACGGCATTGGCGACACAGATCCTGGCGGGCGTGGGGGGCGAGGGCAATATCCTCAAACTGGAGAACTGCATGACGCGGGTGCGCGTCGAGGTCAGCGATGAGCAGCGTCTGGATCTGGCGGCCCTCAAGCAGCTGCCGGGGGTGAAGGGCTATATCAAGCAGGGTGAACAGCATCAGTTTATCGTCGGCCCGGGCGCCGCCGCCAAGGTGGTGGACGCCATGCGCGCCTTGCTGAGCGGCAGCGCGCAGCCCGCCGTTGGTGACGCTGCCCGCACCAAGGCGCAGGCCAAGCAAAAATACGCTGCGCCGATGAGCGGCGCGCTGAAAAAGCTGGCCGACGTTTTTATTCCGCTGATCCCGGCGTTTATCGCCTCGGGGCTGATCACCGGCATCATCAACCTGCTGAAGCGGCCCGACATCGCCGGACAGTTGGCGTTGGACTACCCGAACGCGCTGGGGCTGCTGGCGATCTTCGGCAGCGCGGTATTCGCCATTATGAACATTCTGGTCGGGGTGAACGCCGCGCGGGTATTTGGCGGCTCACAGGCGATGGGCGGCGTGATGGCCGGCATTCTTTCCAGTCCGGCGCTGGCGCAGATCACCCTGTTCGGGGAGGCGCTGCAGCCGGGGCGCGGCGGGGTGATCGCCGTATTGTTGGTGGTGGCGTTGATGTGCTGGGTGGAGAAGCGCCTGCGCACGCTGTTGCCGGAGTCGGTCGAACTGATCCTTAATCCATTGCTGACCACGCTGGTCACCGCCTCGTTGGCGATCCTGATCCTGCAGCCGCTCGGGGGTTATATTTCCGATGCCATCGCCCACGGCGCCAATCTGGCGATCGACAAGGGCGGGCTGCTGGTGGGGGCGTTGCTCTCGGGGCTGTTCCTGCCGTTGGTGCTCTCCGGCCTGCATCAGGGGCTGGTGCCGATCCACGTCGAGCTGGTGCAGGCGCACGGTTCCAATCCGCTGTTGCCGATCCTGGCGATGGCCGGCGTCGGTCAGGTGGGGGCGGCGCTGGCGGTGCTGCTGAAAACCCGCAACGCGCGGCTGAAGAAGGTGATCAAAGGGGCGTTGCCGGTCGGCATTCTCGGCATCGGCGAGCCGCTGATCTTCGGGGTGACGCTGCCGCTGGGCCGGCCGTTTATCGGCGCCTGCCTCGGCGGCGCGGTAGGCGGCGCGCTGATCAGCTACTGGAAGGTGGCGACGGTCATCACCTTCGGCATTTCGGGGCTGCCTTTGGCGTTGACCATCGTCTCAGGTAAGGTGATGTTGTATCTGGCGGGGATGCTGATTACGATTATCGCCGGTTTTCTCTTCACCTGGATGATGGGGTTCGACGATCCCGAGGAGTAGCGTTTGAACGACAAGCAGCAACAACCGGCCGCAGAGGGGCGCCGCGTGGTCTTTTTCGATCTGGACGGCACCCTGCATCAGGAGGATATGTTCGGCAGTTTCTTGCGCTTTCTGCTGCGCCGCCTACCGCTGAACCTGCTGCTGGTGATACCGCTGCTGCCGCCGATCGGGTTGGCGCTGCTGCTGCTGGGGCGCGCCGCGCGCTGGCCGATGAGCCTGCTGCTGTGGGCGATTACTTTCGGGCGTTCTGAAGCGACGCTGAAGGCGCTGGAGCGGCAGTTTATCGAGGCTTTCCGCCAGAAGGTGACCGCGTTTCCGGTGGTGCAAATGCGCTTGCGGCAGTATCTGGATGAGCACGATGCCGAGGTGTGGTTGATTACCGGCTCGCCGGAGCAACTGGTGGCGCAGGTGTATCAGGATTCGGCGTTTCTGCCGCGGGTGCGGTTGATCGGCAGCCGCATCACGCGCCGCTGCGGCGGTTGGGTCTTGACCCTGCGCTGCCTGGGGGCGCAGAAAGTGGTGCAGCTGGAACAGCGGCTCGGCGCGCCGCTGAAGCTGTACAGCGGTTACAGCGATAGCAAGCAGGATAATCCGCTGCTGTTCTTTTGCGAGCACCGCTGGCGGGTGAGCAAGCAGGGCGAGCTGCAGCAGCTGGAATAAACAAAGGGCGGAGAATTCCGCCCTTTGCTGTTATCGCTGCCGCGATCAGTCGTCGGTTACGTCGTGTGGTTTGCGCCCCAGCTGCCAAATCTTTTCCGCATAATGCCCCAACGCCCACAGGCTCAGGCCGAGCAGCGCGAAGAAAATCGTTTTCGGCATGCTGTCCCAGAAAAACTCGAACAGGCGGGTATAGAGGTTGATGCCGAGGAAGGTCAGCCCGAAACCGCGCAGCATGGCGTCGTCATGCTTCAACCCCAGCCAGATGGCGGCGAGGGCGGCCAGCCCGAACAGCAGGCTCCAGTGGAACAGCTCAATCTGGCGCGCGCGGTACCAGCTGTCGAGATCGCCGTAGTTGCCGAAGATGGACAGCAGCCACAGCGCGATGAACAGGTACAGCAGGCCCATTGCCAGCGACACCCGCTGCAGGCCGCGCTGCGCCAACAGCGGCCGCAGCAGCAATGCGGCGGCGATCAGCACCGCGCCGAAGGCGATAAAGCGAATCGGGTAGCTCATGCCGAGCCAGTAGGCGCCCCAGCCGGACAGGTAGCCGGTCTCGGCGCCGAAGGCATTGCCGAGCGACAGCAGGGCGAACCACCATACCAGCCCGGAGCGGCTGAACCAGCCGATCGCGCCGTACAGCAGCGCGGCGACCAGCAGCAGCACGGAAACCCGCCCGCTGCCGTTATCCAGCCAGACGCCCAGTTGCCATAAGGCGCAGGCGGTGAGCAACACGGCGACAAACAGCGCCGCCTCATTGCCGTAGCGTTTTTCCGGATGGCGTTGACGACGACGCAGCGCCCAAACGTAGGCCAGCGCCGCCAGTACGCCGGCGATCGCCATGCGCACCGGCGCGTCGAAGCGGAACAGTTCGCTCAGCCATGCAAGCAATTCGCTGTCGGCGAACAGGCTGGTGACGGCGATCAGCAACGAGGCCAGCGCGGCGAGAAACGCATAGCGCGCCAGCCGTCGCCAGTCGAAAGGCTGCACGTCCACATGCAGCAGCAGTTGCTGTTGTTGCTCGGGGGTCAAGGCGCCTTCCCCAACCCAGCCGTCCAGCGCCTTGCGCACCACGACGGCGTTCTTTTTACTGAGTTTCATGTTTCTTGTCCCTGAATCACACGCTGATGTGGCCAGTATAGCCATTGGCGCGCGGCTACGACAAAGGGAGGCTAGTGTGTATAATGCCCGCCGCAAAAGCGCACGAGGAATTATGCGATGACTGAATATAACGATGAGTACTGGATGCGTCAGGCATTGCAGCTGGCCCTGCGCGCGCAGGAAGAGGGCGAGGTGCCGGTGGGTGCGCTGCTGGTGCTGGACAATCAGGTCATCGGCGAGGGCTGGAACCGGCCGATCGGCCGGCACGATCCTACCGCACACGCCGAGATCATGGCGCTGCGCCAGGGCGGCGCGGTGCTGCAAAACTACCGCTTGTTGAACGCCACGCTGTACGTCACGCTGGAACCCTGCGTGATGTGCGCCGGCGCGATGGTGCACAGCCGCATCCGCCGGCTGGTGTACGGCGCCGCCGACGAGAAAACCGGCGCGGCCGGTTCGCTGGTGGACATTTTGCGCCATCCGGGCATGAATCATCAGGTGGAGATCGTCTCGGGCGTGCTGGCGGACGAATGCGCCGCCACCCTGAGCAATTTCTTCCGCCTGCGCCGCGAACAGAAAAAAGCGCTCAGGTTGGCGCAGCGGGCGGCGGATAAGCCGGAATAATCAGTAGTTGAGCGCCAGTTCCGGCATCACCGTCGGGTAGCCTTTCCCCAACGCTTCCTGCTCGGCGGCCGCCTGCGCCGCCTTTCTCTCTTTTTCCTGCAGATAACCCACCAGGCTGACCTGGTAGCGGCGGATGTTTTCTACATAATTGTAGGCTTCGCGCCCGCGCGCATAGCCATAGGTCAGCTGCGGGTAGTAGCGCTTTTGGCTGAGCATCGGCAGGCGCTGTTTGACGTCGACCCAGCTGTCCGGGTTGCCTTTTTGCGATTTGGTCAGCTTGCGCGCGTCCAGCATATGGCCCCAACCCATGTTGTAGGCCGCCAGCGAGAACCAGATGCGCTCGTCTTCCGGCACGCTGTCCGGCACCTTGGCCATCAGCCGCTGCAGGTAAAGGGCGCCGCCCTGAATGCTCTCTTCCGGATCGAGGCGATCGTTGACCCCCAGGCCGTCGGCGGTGGCGCGGGTCAGCATCATCAGGCCGCGCACGCCGGTGGGTGAGGTGGCCTGCGGATTCCAGTGCGATTCCTGATAGGCGATGGCCGCCAGCAGCTTCCAGTCGATCTCGTTGGCGTGCTTCTCGAACAACGGGCGGAAGTTGGGCAGCACCGAATCGATGGCCGACAGGAAGGTTTTGGTGTCCACATAGTCGAAGCTGCCGACGTGGCCGAGGTATTTCTCTTCCAGCCGCGCCAGGGTGCCGTCGTCCACCATCTGACTGTAGAAATCCAGCATCGCCGCGTACAGGCTGTCGTCGCCGTCGCGTTTGAGGTACCAGGTGACCGGCTCTTCGTCGGTGACGTCGAACGCCACCGCCAGCTGTGGATGGATGCGCTGCAGCAGCGCGATGGTCACCGAATCGCCGAGGGTATAGTCCAGCTTGCCGTCGGCAACCCGCTCCAGCAGTTCTTTGGAGGTGAGATCGCTGGAGGACTCCCAGGCGAGATCCGGGTATTTATCCTGTTTGAGCTGCTTTAGCGTGCTGACGTGCGCGGAACCGGAGGCGACCGCCAGCTTGCCTTTGATGTCGGCGAAACTTTTCGGCCGCGGGGTGCCCAGCCGGTACACCAGCTGTTGGGAAACGGAGTAGTAGGCGGGGCCGGTGCGCGCGCGGCTGAGGCGCTCCTGGTTGTAAATAAGGCCCGCCGCCAGCAGGTCGGCGTCGTCGTCGTCCAGATCGTCGAACAGGTCATTGATGTTCTGATGGGGGATCACCACCAGTTTTACCCCGAGGTAGTTGGCGAAGCGCTTGGCCAGTTCGTAGTCGAGCCCACCCGGCCCTTGCTTGGTGTTGAAATAGGTCAGCGGTGAATTCAGCGTGCTGATACGCAACTCGCCGCGGGAAATGATCTCCTGGAGTTGCCCGCCCTGGCCGCTGCGCCAGGTGATATTGGGCCACAGCGCGAGAGCCAGAAGCAGGGTGACAACGCCGATGAGGATGTAGTTTATTTTAAGACGTTTCAAATAGTTATCCAGTGGTGGCACAGGTACGCCGGCGACGACAACCGCGACTTTTCTCATGGTTAAATCACCAGTGCGGGGGGCATTTTGCGCAACAAAACGCCAGTGTGCAACTTTATTGACACGTTATGACAATTCGACGGTGCGGCGCGCTTTTATCAATAATCCCTACGCAAACGGTTTCGTCGGCGGCGAGGATTCTCTATAATGACGCGCGTTTTCCCCTGTTGCGCCCAATGAAGCGTCTTATCCGTCGCTTCGAAGACGAGAGAACTTTGATTATGGAAATTCTGCGTGGTTCGCCCGCTTTATCGGCTTTTCGCATTACCAAACTGCTGTCCCGCTGCCAGGACGCCCACCTGCCCGTCAGTGATATCTACGCCGAGTACGTCCACTTTGCCGATGTTAGCGCACCGCTAAGTGCCGAAGAACACGCCAAACTTCAGCGCTTGCTCAAGTACGGTCCTTCTCTCGCCGAACACGCCCCCGAAGGCCGGCTGCTGCTGGTCACGCCGCGCCCGGGCACCATTTCCCCCTGGTCTTCCAAAGCCACCGACATCGCCCACAACTGCGGTTTGCAACAGGTGCTGCGGTTGGAACGCGGTCTGGCGTTCTACGTCAAGGCGCCTGAGCTGACGGAAGCCCAGTGGCGCCAGCTCGCCGCGCTGCTGCACGATCGCATGATGGAAACCGTCTTCAGCGAGCTGCAACAGGCTGAACAGCTGTTCGCGCACCATCAGCCGGCGCCGTATCAGTCGGTCGACGTGCTGGGCGCAGGGCGCGCCGCGCTGGAGCAGGCCAACGTCCGGCTCGGCCTGGCGCTGGCGCAGGACGAGATCGATTACCTGCTGAATGCCTTTACCGGTTTGGGGCGCAACCCGACGGATATCGAACTCTATATGTTCGCGCAGGCCAACTCTGAGCACTGCCGCCACAAGATTTTCAACGCCGACTGGATCATCGACGGCGAACAGCAGCCCAAGTCGCTGTTCAAAATGATCAAGAACACCTATGAGCAGACGCCGGACTACGTGCTGTCGGCGTATAAAGACAACGCCGCGGTGATGGAAGGCTCGCAGGTCGGCCGCTTCTTCGCCGCGCCGGAGAACGGCACGTACGATTACCATCAGGAAGACGCGCACATCCTGATGAAGGTAGAAACCCACAACCACCCGACGGCGATCTCGCCGTGGCCGGGCGCCGCGACCGGCTCCGGCGGCGAGATCCGCGACGAGGGGGCTACCGGCCGCGGCGCCAAGCCGAAAGCCGGCCTGGTGGGCTTCTCGGTGTCCAACCTGCGCATTCCCGGCTTTGAACAGCCGTGGGAGCAGGACTTCGGCAAACCGGAACGCATCGTCACCGCGCTGGACATCATGACCGAAGGCCCGCTGGGCGGCGCGGCGTTCAACAACGAATTCGGTCGCCCGGCGCTGCTGGGCTACTTCCGCACCTATGAAGAGCGCGTCAACAGCCATAACGGCGTCGAGCTGCGCGGCTACCACAAACCGATCATGCTGGCGGGCGGCATCGGCAACATCCGCGCCGATCACGTGCAGAAAGGGGAAATCACCGTCGGCGCCAAGCTGGTGGTGCTGGGCGGCCCGGCGATGAATATCGGTCTGGGCGGCGGCGCGGCGTCGTCGATGGCGTCCGGCCAGTCCGATGCCGATCTGGACTTCGCGTCGGTGCAGCGCGACAACCCGGAAATGGAACGCCGCTGTCAGGAAGTGATCGACCGCTGCTGGCAGCTGGGCGACCAGAACCCGATCCTGTTTATCCATGACGTCGGCGCCGGCGGCCTGTCCAACGCCATGCCGGAGCTGGTGAGCGACGGCGGCCGCGGCGGCCGTTTCGAACTGCGCGACATCCTCAACGACGAGCCGGGCATGAGCCCGCTGGAAGTATGGTGCAACGAATCGCAGGAACGTTACGTGATGGCGATCGCCCCGGCGCAGATGGCGCAGTTCGACGAGATCTGCCGCCGCGAGCGCGCGCCTTACGCGGTGATCGGCGAAGCGACCGAAGAGCAACATCTGACGTTGAACGATCGTCACTTCGACAATCAGCCGATCGACATGCCGCTGGACGTGCTGCTCGGCAAGACGCCGAAGATGACCCGCGACGTGACCCGTCTGCAGGCGCAGGGCCAGGCGGTACAGCGTGAGAACATCACGCTGGCCGACGCGGTGAAGCGCGTGCTGCATCTGCCGGCCGTCGCGGAGAAAACCTTCCTGATCTCCATCGGCGACCGCACCGTCACCGGCATGGTGGCGCGTGACCAAATGGTCGGCCCGTGGCAGATCCCGGTGGCCGACTGCGCGGTCACCACCGCCAGCCTGGACAGCTATTACGGCGAAGCGATGTCGCTCGGCGAACGCGCGCCGGTGGCGCTGCTGGACTTCGCCGCTTCCGGCCGCCTGGCGGTCGGGGAAGCGCTGACCAACCTGGCTGCCACGGAAATCGGCAGCCTGAAGCGCGTGAAGCTGTCCGCCAACTGGATGGCCGCCGCCGGCCATCCGGGTGAAGACGCCGGCCTGTACGAAGCGGTGAAAGCGGTGGGCGAAGAGCTGTGCCCGGCGCTGGGCATCACCATTCCGGTGGGCAAAGACTCCATGTCGATGAAAACCCGCTGGCAGGAAGGCGACGAACAGCGCGAAATGACCTCGCCGCTGTCGCTGGTCATCACCGCCTTTGCCCGCGTGGAAGACGTGCGCCACACCGTGACGCCGCAATTGCGCACCGATAAGGGCGACAGCGCGCTGCTGTTGATCGATCTGGGCAACGGCCATAACGCGCTGGGCGCTACCGCGCTGGCGCAGGTTTATCGCCAACTGGGCGACAAACCGGCCGATGTGCGCGATGTCGCGCAGCTGGCGGGCTTCTTCAACGCCATGCAGCAGCTGGTGGCCGATCGCGCGCTGCTGGCTTATCACGACCGCGCCGACGGCGGCCTGCTGGTGACGCTGGCGGAGATGGCCTTCGCCGGTCACTGCGGCGTAGAGGTTAACCTCGATGGCCTCGGCGACGATGCGCTGGCGGTGCTGTTCAACGAAGAGCTGGGCGCGGTGATCCAGGTGAGCGCCGAACGTCTCGACGAGGTGAAGCAGGCGTTCGCTCAGCATGGGCTGACCGACAACGTGCATCAGATCGGCAGCGCGCAGGCCGGCGATCGTTTCGTCATCAACCAACATGGCAAGGCGTTGTACAGCGAAAGCCGCAATACGCTGCGCACCTGGTGGGCGGAAACCACCTGGCAGATGCAGCGCCTGCGCGACAACCCGGCGTGCGCCGATCAGGAACATCAGGCCAAGCAGGATGAACAAGATCCCGGCCTGAACGTGAAGCTGACCTTCGCACCTGAGGAAGACATCGCTGCGCCGTACATCGCCAAGGGCGCTCGCCCGAAAGTGGCGGTGCTGCGCGAGCAGGGGGTGAACTCCCACGTTGAAATGGCGGCGGCGTTCCACCGCGCCGGCTTTGACGCGGTGGACGTGCACATGAGCGATCTGCTGGCCGGGCGCCGCGATCTGCAGGACTTCCACACGCTGGTGGCCTGCGGCGGCTTCTCTTACGGCGACGTCCTGGGCGCCGGCGAAGGCTGGGCGAAGTCTATCCTGTTCAACGAGCGGGTGCGCGACGAGTTTGAAGCGTTCTTCCACCGTCCGCAGACGCTGGCGCTGGGCGTGTGCAACGGCTGCCAGATGATGTCCAACCTGCGTGAGCTGATCCCGGGCGCCGAACACTGGCCGCGCTTCGTGCGTAACCTGTCGGATCGCTTCGAGGCGCGCTTCAGCCTGGTGGAAGTGGCGGCCAGCCCGTCGCTGTTCATGCAGGGCATGACCGGCTCGCGCATGCCGATCGCCGTTTCCCACGGTGAAGGGCACGTCGAAGTGCGCGATGCGGCGCATCTGGCGGCGTTGGAAAGCCACGGCCTGGTGGCGCTGCGTTTCGTCAACAACGCCGGTCAGGTGACGGAAGCTTATCCGGCCAACCCGAACGGCTCGCCGAACGGCATTACCGCAGTGACCAGCGCCAGCGGGCGCGCCACGGTGATGATGCCGCACCCGGAGCGCGTGTTCCGCACCGTCAGCAACTCCTGGCATCCGGAAGAGTGGGGCGAGGACAGCCCGTGGATGCGTATGTTCCGCAACGCCCGTAAGCAGCTGGGCTAAAAACGGCCCCCACCGTACAGAGGGCGCAAGCAATTGCGCCCTTTTTTATGGCCGGCGTTCGCCGTCTGGCGGCAGTGTCTGCATTTTGCGACAAGCGCTATTTTCCCTGTCGCCAAATGGAGACGTTTAACTTATTGATTTTATTGTGGGTAAGCAGGTTTGACTTTAGTTGTCTGCATTTGGCGACAGCACGGCGTTTTTTTCATCGCTCATCAGTGCGTAATGGGTGGGGGAATTTGCTGATGTAATTTTATTTTTAAATAAAATCATTGTGTTATGATTTTTATTGCAAAGCTGGCACGCTACGTGCATTATTCTCGGCGGCTGCTCATTCACCTTTTTATGACGGCGCCGTAATTAGACGGCAAATCGCCTCATAAGCCTCCGAATGATGCCAAAGAAATGGTGCCTATCGTCCAACCAAACCGATAACAGACCGCGCAAGCGGCTTTATCAAGCATCGGGCGACACGTGGAGTGAGGCACCGCCTGTATCCAACTGTGATGAAGGGTTCATCAATCCTGGATACTTACGGATGCTATTCGTCCTGTTCGATGCCAGCCGCTGCGCTACATCACCCTGGGGACGAGGTTTAAGGGCATCCACACTTTCCTTGCGTTGGGGCAAGTTTTTTGCCCCGATGTCAATTCTCAACGCTGCGCTTATGCCCGTTTCGTTGCCTATGCCCTCGAACGCAGACGCTATCCCCACACTCTCGTTTTCGCGCCGGTTGATGTTACCGGGGCCGCATGCCGTCGGCAGGCCAGGCCCATGGGCGCGCTTCGCCGATCCCGCGGCTTTTTCCTTGCGCGTTCAGGATTCTCCCCTGCCGGGCTTTTCTCTTTCCGGCGAGTCAGTTAGCATCGTGACAGAGCTGAGAGAATGAGATGATTTCGTTGAAAAAATGGCGTTTATTCCCCCGTTCGCTGCGGCAATTGGTGCTGCTGGCCTTCCTGTTGGTGCTGCTGCCGCTGTTGGTGCTGGCCTATCAAGCCTACCAGAGCCTGGATCACCTCAGCGCGCAGGCGGCGGACATCAACCGCACCACGCTGGTGGACGCGCGGCGCAGCGAGGCGATGACCAGCGTGGCGCTGGAGATGGAGCGCAGCTATCGTCAGTACTGCGTGCTGGTCGATCCTACGCTGCAGAAGCTGTACCAGAACCAGCGCAAACAGTATTCGCAGATGCTGGACGCCCACGCGCCGATCCTGCCGGACGAGCGCTACTACCAAACGCTGCGTCAGTTGCTGACCCAGCTGGCGGCGATCAAATGCCATAACAGCGGGCCGGACCAAGAGGCTTCGGCCCTGCTCGAATCGTTCTCCCGTTCCAACGCCGAAATGGTGCAGGCCACGCGCGCGGTGGTGTTCTCGCGCGGCCAGCAGCTGCAGCAAGCCATCGCCGAGCGCGGCCAGTTCTTCGGCTGGCAGGCGCTGCTGTTGTTCCTGGTCAGCGTGCTGCTGGTGGTGCTGTTCACCCGCATGATCATCGGGCCGGTCAAGGCCGTGGAACGGATGATCAATCGCCTGGGGGAAGGGCGCGCGCTGGGCAGCACCGCGTCGTTCAAAGGGCCGCGCGAGCTGCGTTCGCTGGCGCAGCGCATCATTTGGCTGAGCGAGCGGCTGGCGTGGCTGGAATCGCAGCGCCACGAGTTCTTGCGCCATATCTCGCACGAGTTGAAAACGCCGCTGGCCAGCATGCGTGAAGGCACCGAACTGCTGGCCGACGAAGTGGCGGGGCCGCTGACCTCCGATCAAAAAGAGGTGGTGGCGATCCTCGACAACAGCAGTCGCCACCTGCAGCAGCTGATTGAACAACTGCTGGATTACAACCGCAAACTGGCCGACGGCCCGGCGGAACACGAGAACGTCGAGCTGCGCGAGATGGTCGATTTGGTGGTCGCCGCGCACAGTTTGCCGGCGCGGGCGAAGATGATTTCCACCGAAATCGCGCTGGAGGCGGAAATCTGCTGGGCAGAGCCTACGCTATTAATGCGCGTGCTGGATAATCTCTACTCCAATGCGGTGCACTACGGCAAGGAATCCGGTAACATTTGGATCCGCAGCCGTCAGGTTGGACAACGGGTGCAAATCGACGTCGCCAATACCGGCACGCCGATCCCCGAGGCTGAAAGAGCCATGATTTTCGAGCCTTTTTTCCAGGGTAGTCACCAGCGAAAAGGGGCGGTAAAAGGAAGCGGACTGGGGTTGAGCATCGCTCAGGACTGTATCCGTCGCATGCGCGGTGAGCTGCAACTGGCGACGGTCGCCGGTGCAGACGTCTGCTTCCGCATTGAACTGCCGTTAACCGCCGAGAATGAATAAATAATGTACACATGGTCTAAACGCCTTCGTCTTTCGCAGACCGAACGTTCACCGCGTGCCACGCACAGAGCGCCGCTCGGCAAACGCCCGATCAGCTGGTTGGGCGCCGTTTTCTTTATGCCGCTGTTGCTGGCGGGCTGCGTCGATCGCGCGGTCAGCGGCGGCCTGAGCGCTCAGCAGCAAGAAGCGATCCCGGATACCAAGGTGATCGATTACCGCACCGCGGCCTGCGATACCCTGTGGCAGTTGGACGACAAGGACGCGCTGGATAACGCGCTCTACTGGCTGCGTGCGATGGACTGCGCCGATCGCATCGGCTCAACCCAGGCGCGCGCGCTGGCGAAAACGGTGCCTGGCGACAGCTGGTCCGGCGTTTTCAAACAGAGCATCCTGCTGGGGAGCGCACAGCCGACCTCCGGCGAACGCCGCCAGATGATCGACAGGATCAACAGCTACCGGATGGAGTTTCCCGGTTCGCTGCGTCCACTGACGCAGCTGTGGCGCCAGCAGCAGATGCTGCAGATCACGCTGTTCGATGAGAAAGCGCGTTATCAGCATCTGCAGGAAAGCAGCGACAGCCAGATCGATTCGCTGCGCCAGAGCCAGGCGCGCTTGCAATCGCAGCTGCAGGACACCTCGCGCAAGCTGGAAAACCTGACCGACATCGAGCGCCAGCTCTCATCGCGCAAGCAGCTGCAAGGGGAAATACCGGACAACGGCACAGGCTCGCAAAAGGGCGAAGCCGCCGGTAAAAACGGCGCGGCCGCGAAAGGGGCTGAGCCGCAGGACGAACCGGAAAAGGGCACTGCGCTGCCGGTTGAACCGGAAGACACCTATACGCCGCACCCTGCCAATAAGGAGTCCCACGCGCAATGACCGCACGCAAACCGGCCAACCTGTTATTGGTTGACGACGATCCCAGCCTGCTGAAGCTGCTGGGCATGCGCCTGACCAGCGAAGGTTTTCACGTCACCACCGCCGAAAGCGGCCAGGAAGCGCTGCGCCTGCTGGCGCGCGAACAGATCGATCTGGTGATCAGCGATCTGCGCATGGATGAGATGGACGGCATGGCGCTGTTCGCCGAGATCCAAAAACATCAGCCGGGCATGCCGGTGATCATTCTCACCGCGCACGGTTCGATTCCCGATGCGGTGGCCGCCACCCAGCAGGGGGTGTTCAGCTTTCTCACCAAGCCGGTGGATCGCGATGCGCTGTACAAGGCCATCGACGAGGCGCTCGCGCTGTCGGCCAGCCCGGCCGGCGACGATGCCTGGCGGGAAGACATCGTCACCCGCAGCCCGTTGATGCTGCGCCTGCTGGAGCAGGTGAAAATGGTGGCGCAATCGGACGTCAGCGTATTGATCAACGGCCAGAGCGGCACCGGTAAAGAGGTGGTGGCGCAGGCGATCCACGCGGCCAGCCCGCGCGCCAGCAAGGCGTTCATCGCCATCAACTGCGGCGCGCTGCCGGAGCAGCTGCTGGAGTCCGAACTGTTCGGCCACGCCAAGGGCGCCTTTACCGGCGCGGTCAGCAGCCGCGAAGGGCTGTTCCAGGCGGCGGCGGGCGGCACGCTGTTCCTCGACGAGATCGGCGATATGCCGCTGTCGCTGCAGGTGAAGCTGCTGCGCGTGCTGCAGGAGCGCAAGGTGCGGCCGCTCGGCAGCAATCGCGATCTGGACATTGACGTACGCATTATCTCCGCCACCCACCGCGATCTGCAAAAGGCGATGGCGAAGAACGAGTTCCGCGAGGATCTCTACTACCGCCTCAACGTGGTGAACCTGAAGATCCCGGCGCTCAACGAGCGCGCCGAAGATATCCCGCTGCTGGCCAATCACCTGTTGCGCGAAGCGGCTCAGCGGCACAAGCCGTTCGTGCGCAGCTTCTCGACCGACGCCATGAAGCGGCTGATGACCGCCAGCTGGCCGGGCAACGTGCGTCAGTTGGTCAACGTCATCGAGCAGTGCGTGGCGCTGACCTCTGCGCCGGTGATCAGCGAAGCGTTGGTGGAGCAGGCGCTGGAAGGGGAAAATACCGCGTTGCCGACCTTTGCCGAAGCGCGCAACCAGTTCGAGTTGCATTACCTGCGCAAGCTGCTGCAGATCACCAAGGGCAACGTGACCCAGGCCGCGCGCATGGCGGGCCGCAACCGCACCGAGTTTTACAAATTGCTGTCGCGCCACGAGCTGGACGCCAACGATTTTAAAGAATGACAGTTTCCCGCCGGCGCCTGCCACGCAGGTTCTCAACAAATCCGGCGGAATGATTTACACTCCGTTCTCTTTGCCGCGGCGCGCCCCGGCGTAGAGCACCATGGAACGTATTAAGCGGGATCGTACACAAATGAGCAGATCACTTTCCATCGCCCTGGCCCAGTTGAACCTGCTGGTCGGCGACATTGAAGGCAACACCGAACGCATGTTGCAAATCGTGCAGGAGCAGCAGAAGGCGGGAGCCGATCTGGTCATGTTCAGCGAACTGGCGCTGTCCGGCTACCCGCCGGAAGATCTGCTGTATCGCAATGATTTCTATGAGCGCTGCGATATGCAGCTGCTGCGCCTGCAGCAGGCCTCCGCCGAGACGGCGATCCTGGTCGGCCACCCGTGGCGCGAAGGCGACAAGCTGTACAACGCGCTGTCGCTGTTCGCCGAAGGCCGCCTGCTGACCCGCTACTTCAAGCAGCAGCTGCCGAACTACGGCGTGTTCGATGAGAAGCGCTATTTCCACGCCGGCAACGACACCTGCGTGGTGCAATTGAAAGGCTACCGTCTGGGGCTGCTGATCTGCGAAGATCTGTGGTTCCCTGAGCCGATCGACGCCGCCAAGGCGGCCGGCGCGGAGATTATCCTGTCGATCAACGCCTCGCCGTATAATCGCGAAAAACCGTATATCCGCAAAACGCTGATGGCCGGCCACTGCCAGCGCACCCAGCTGCCGCTGGTGTACCTCAACCAGGTCGGCGGCCAGGATGAGCTGATCTTCGACGGCTGCTCCAAGGTCTTCGACGCCGCCGGCACCATGACTCACCGTCTGGCGGCCTTCGACGAGCAGGTGACCCGCCTGGAATTCAACGAGCTGGATGTGGTGCCGATGGCCGATCCGGCCGCCGAACTGCCGCAGCTGGCGCAGGTGTATCAGGCGCTGGTGCTGGCGGTGCGCGACTACGTGACCAAAAACGGCTTTAAAGGCGCGGTGCTGGGGCTGTCCGGCGGTATCGACTCGGCGCTGACGCTGGCGATCGCCGTGGATGCGTTGGGCAAAGACAAGGTGCAGGCGCTGATGATGCCATTCCGCTACACCGCGGATATCAGCATCGCCGACGCCAAGGAAGAGGCGGAAATCCTCGGCGTGGAGTTCGATATCGTCTCCATCGAACCGATGTTCGACGCCTTTATGGGCCAGCTGTCGCCGATGTTCGCCGGCACCGAGCGCGACACCACCGAAGAGAACCTGCAGGCGCGTTGCCGCGGGGTGGTGCTGATGGCGCTGTCCAACAAGCGCCGCAGCATCGTGCTGACCACCGGCAACAAGAGCGAAATGGCGGTCGGTTACGCCACGCTGTACGGCGATATGGCCGGCGGTTTCGACGTGTTGAAAGACGTGCCGAAAACGCTGGTGTTCAAGCTGTCTGAATACCGTAACACCGTCTCCTACGTGATCCCGCAGCGGGTGATCGATCGTCCGCCGTCCGCTGAGCTGGCGCCGGATCAGGTCGATCAGGACAGCCTGCCGCCGTACGATATCCTGGATGCGATCCTGGAAGGCTACGTCGAGCGCGACAAGTCGGTCGCCGATCTGGTGGCCGAAGGCTTCGACGAAGCGATCGTGCGCAAGGTGATCCGCCTGGTAGACATCAACGAATACAAGCGGCGTCAGGCCGCCGTCGGGCCGCGCATCACCGCCCGTAACTTCGGCAAAGACCGCCGCTACCCCATCACATCCGGTTTTGGCCGCAAAAATTGGTAAAAGGAAAGAAGATGAAAAAGATCGACGCGATTATCAAGCCGTTCAAACTGGATGACGTCCGCGAAGCGCTGGCCGAAGTGGGCATCACCGGCATGACGGTCACCGAAGTCAAAGGCTTCGGCCGCCAGAAGGGCCACACCGAGCTGTACCGCGGCGCCGAATACATGGTCGATTTTCTGCCTAAGGTGAAGATCGAGATCGTGGTTGCCGACGACATCGTCGACACCTGCGTGGAAACCATTATGCAAACCGCGCAGACCGGCAAGATCGGCGACGGCAAAATCTTCGTCTTCGACGTGGCGCGCGTGGTGCGCATCCGTACCGGCGAGCAGGACGAAGAAGCGATCTGATCCTCCGCAGGATCATCGGCCATCAGGGCGCAGCATGCTGCGCCCTTGTCATTTCTGTTCCCCGTACATCACACTTCTTCGCCTCGCCGTTTCCCTCTTTTTGCTCGTCGGCATTCTAAAAAAGCGAACGCTATCGCGTTTTTGATACTTTTCCCGATCGCTTTTCTCGCGGGATCTACAATCAATCTAACTATCTTGATTGAGGTGATCCCCAATGAATTTCAAGTTGCGGCTAGGCGGCAAGGGCGTGCATCCCCAGGAGCTTACTCAAGTAAGTGACTGGGGTAAGCGCACGCAGACAACAACGCAGCGGCTTGAAAGGCGATGGGGATGATGACGTTACGCCAAATCCGCCACTTTATCGCCGTGGCGGAAACCGGGTCGATCTCCGCCGGCGCCCAGGCGGTGTTTGTCTCCCAGTCTTCGCTGACGCTGGCGATCCAGCAGCTGGAAACCGAGATTGGCGTGCGGCTGTTCGATCGCCACGCCAAGGGCATGACGCTGACCCATCAGGGGCACCAATTCTTGCGCCAGTCGTATCTGATCCTGGCGACGGTGGACAACGCCAAGCGCAGCCTGCAGATCGGCACCGAAAGCCTGACCGGCAAGCTGACCATCGGCGTCACCAGCCTGGTGGCTGGTTACTTCCTGGTGGAGCTGCTCACGCGCTTTAAATCGGCCTATCCCAACGTCACCGTGCAGGTGGTTGAAGACGAACGCCCGTACATCGAGCATCTGCTGGTCAGCGGCGAGATCGACATCGGCGTGCTGATCTTGTCGAATATCGAAGACCGCGACGCGCTGCAGACCGAGGTGCTGATGCACTCGCCGTATCGTTTGTGGCTGCCGCCGCTGCACCCGCTGCTGGAGCACGAGAGCATCAGCCTGGCGGACGTGGCCAAACAGCCGCTGATCCAGCTCAACGCCGATGAAATGGACGTGCACGCGCGGCGCATCTGGGCGCGCGCAGGGCTGAAGCCGGAGATCGCCATGAAGACCGCCTCGACCGAGGCGGTGCGCAGCCTGGTGGCGGCGGGGATGGGAGTCTCCATCCAACCGGACATGGCGTACCGCGCCTGGTCGCTGGAGGGCAACATGATCGAGGCGCGCAAGCTGGACGATTTGCTGGAGCCGCTGGATATCGGGTTGGCATGGCGGCGCGGCAGCGCGCGGCCGGAGCTGGTGACGCCGTTCCTCACCATCGCGCGCGAGAACGGCAGCAAACATGCCGCCGGGCTTAAGCATTCGATTTAATCGAACGCGTCGTTCAGTATTTAGAATTTGTTGCCCGCCAGAGGCTCGCTTAGGCTGATTAAAACTAACTTATTCACATTTGGTTAACGTTTTTGTCACTTAGGGGCGTCAGGCGATGGCGGATGTGCAGGTTCTCTCAGGTTTGTCCTGTCAGCAGTTCATTAACGGTCAGCTTATCGACGGCGAAGGCCAGCAGGAGTGCATCGTCAATCCGGCCAACGGCGAGACGCTGATCGCCCTGACCGAAGCCTCTGCGGCACAGGTCGGCAGCGCGGTGAAAGCCGCGCAGCAGGCGTTTGGCCATTGGTCGCGCACTACGCCGGCCCAGCGCGCCACGCTGTTGCTGCGCATCGCCGACGCCATCGAGCGGCAGGCGCCGCAGCTGGCGCAGCTGGAAGCCCTCAACTGCGGCAAACCGCTGCATCAGGCACTCAATGACGATTTGCCGGCGGCGGTCGACGTGTTCCGCTTCTTTGCCGGCGCGGTGCGCACGCAGCAAGGGCAATTGGCCGGTGAGTATGTGCCGGGCCACACCTCGATGATCCGCCGCGATCCCATTGGCGTGGTGGCTTCGATCGCCCCCTGGAACTATCCGCTGATGATGGCGGCGTGGAAGATCGCGCCGGCGTTGGCGGCGGGCAATACCGTGGTGTTTAAACCCTCCGAACATACGCCGCTGACCATTTTGGCGCTGGTGCCGGCGCTGCAGGAGATCCTGCCGCCGGGCGTGCTGAACATCGTCTATGGCGGCGGTGAAGGGGTCGGCAGCCAGCTGGTGGGGCACCCGCAGGTGCGGCTGGTGTCGGTCACCGGCGATATCGTCACCGGGCAAAAAATCCTCCAGGCGGCGGCCAAAAGCGTCAAGCGCACCCATCTGGAGCTGGGGGGCAAGGCGCCGGTGATCGTTTGCGACGACGCCGATCTCGACGAGGTGGTCAACGGCATTCGCACCTATGGCTATTACAACGCCGGCCAGGACTGCACCGCCGCCTGCCGCATCTACGCGCAGGCCGGCATCTATCCCAAACTGGTGGACGCGCTGGGCGAAGCGGTCGCCAGCCTGCGCTTCGCCCGCAAGCGCGATCAGGACAACGAGATCGGCCCGTTGATAAGTGCCCGCCAGCGCGATCGCGTCGCCAGCTTTGTCGAGCGGGCGCTCAGCCAACCGCATATCGAATTGATCACCGGCGCCGCGGCGCACTCCGGGCCGGGGTTCTACTACCAGCCGACCCTGCTGGCGGGTTGCCTGCAAAGCGACGAGATCGTGCAGCGTGAGGTGTTTGGCCCGGTGGTCAGCGTCACGCGCTTCGAACACCTGGAGCAGGCGGTCGCCTGGGCCAACGACTCGGAATACGGGCTGGCCTCGTCGGTGTGGACGCAAAATATCGATCGGGCGCTGCACATTGCCGCCCATCTGCAGTACGGCAGCACCTGGATCAACACTCATTTCACCTTGGCGAGCGAAATGCCGCACGGCGGCCTGAAACGCTCCGGCTACGGCAAGGATCTGTCCAGCGATTCGCTGCAGGATTACAGCGTTGTCAGGCACGTAATGGCGAAGTTCAAAGCCAGCTTCTAACGGTTATATCAAGAAAAATCAGGCGGCAGCCGTTCCCTGCCGCATACCGATAAGCAACACAGGGGTAATTACGATGGGAAAAACTACCGCAGTCACCACCACCGTCTCCGCGCTCTGTCTCACCGTGCTGTGCGGCCTGGCCCAAGCGGCCGATCTGCCGCAGTCGCTGGGCAAAGGCGAAGGCCGGTTGGACATCATCGCCTGGCCCGGCTACATCGAACGCGGCCAGTCCGACAAAAACTACGACTGGGTCACCCAGTTTGAGAAGCAAACCGGCTGCGCGGTGAATGTGAAGACCGCCGCCACCTCCGATGAAATGGTCAGCCTGATGGCCAAGGGCGGCTACGATCTGGTGACCGCCTCCGGCGACGCCTCGCTGCGCCTGATCTTCGGCAAGCGGGTGCAGCCGATCAACACCGCGCTGATCCCGAACTGGAAGAACATCGATCCGCGCCTGCTGAACGGCGCCTGGTACACCGTGGACGGCAAAACCTACGGCACGCCGTACCAGTGGGGGCCGAACCTGCTGATGTACAACACCAAAACCTTCCCGACGCCGCCGGACAGCTGGGCGGTGATCTTCCAGCAGCAGAACCTGCCGGACGGCAAGAGCAACCAGGGCCGGGTGCAGGCTTACGACGGCCCGATCTACATCGCCGACGCGGCGCTGTTCCTGAAGGCCACCCAGCCGCAGCTCGGCATCAGCGATCCTTACCAGCTCAACGAAGAGCAGTATCAGGCGGCGCTGAAGCTGCTGCGCAGCCAGCACGCGCTGATCCACCGCTACTGGCACGATACCTCGGTGCAGATGAGCGACTTTAAAAACGAAGGCGTGGTGGCCTCCAGCGCCTGGCCGTATCAGGCCAACGCCCTGAAGGGCGAAGGACAGCCGATCGCCACCGTGTTCCCGAAAGAGGGCGTGACCGGCTGGGCGGACACCACCATGCTGCATGCCGACGCCAAACACCCGAGCTGCGCCTACCAGTGGATGAACTGGTCGCTGGAGCCGAAGGTGCAGGGCGACGTGGCGGCCTGGTTCGGGTCGGTGCCGGCTTCACCGGCGGGCTGCAAGGCCAGCGCGCTGCTGGGTGAGAAGGGTTGCGAAACCAACGGCTTCAACCAGTTCGGCAAAATCGCCTTCTGGAAAACACCGCAGGCGCAGGGCGGCAAGTTCGTGCCGTACAGCCGCTGGACCCAGGATTACATCGCCATCATGGGCGGCCGCTAAGCCGCGGGGCGCAGCCCGCTGCGCCCGAATTACATCAGAATGGAGCACAGAAAATGACCATTGCCGTGCAATTCATCGATGTTTCGCGGACTTTCGGCGATGTTCGCGCCGTGGATCGGGTATCCATCGATATTCAGGACGGGGAATTCTTCTCCATGCTCGGGCCGTCCGGCTCGGGCAAAACCACCTGCCTGCGCCTGATCGCCGGCTTTGAACAGCTGACTTCCGGCTCGATTCGTATTCACGGTCAGGAAGCCGCCAACCTGCCGCCGTACCAGCGCGACGTGAACACCGTGTTTCAGGATTACGCGCTGTTCCCGCACATGTCGGTGCTGGAAAACGTCGCCTACGGCCTGATGGTGAAGGGCGTCGCCAAACGCGAGCGGCTGGCGCGGGCGCAAGAGGCGCTGGAGAGCGTGGCGCTCGGTTTCGTCGCCGAACGCAAGCCGGCGCACCTTTCGGGCGGCCAGCGGCAGCGCGTGGCGCTGGCGCGCGCGCTGGTCAATCGGCCACGGGTGCTGCTGCTGGACGAACCGCTCGGCGCGCTGGATCTCAAGCTGCGCGAGCAGATGCAGGGCGAACTGAAGAAGCTGCAGCGCCAGCTGGGCATCACCTTTATCTTCGTCACCCACGATCAAAGCGAAGCGCTGTCGATGTCCGATCGGGTGGCGGTATTCAATAACGGCCGCATCGAGCAGGTGGATACGCCGCGCGAGCTTTACATGCGGCCGAAGACGCCGTTCGTCGCCGAGTTCGTCGGCACCTCCAACGTGGTGCGCAGCGAGCTGGCGCAGCGTCTGCTCGGCGAAAGCCGAACCTTCTCGATCCGGCCGGAGCATATTCGCCTGCTGGAGCAAGGCGGCGCGGCGCAGGACGAGATCCAGGTGCAGGGCACGCTGCAGGAAATCCACTACCAGGGCGCGGCCACGCGCTATGAGATCGCGCTGAACGGCGGCGAAAAGCTGCTGGTCAGCCAGGCCAATCCACAGTGGATCGCCGCAGGGCAACAGCGGCAGATCGGCCAGCCGATCGTCGCCTGCTGGCCGCGCGCGGCGATGGTGCCGCTGCTGGAGGAGAGGTGAGATGGACATGAGCATCGATTCCCCCCCGGCGCGCGGTGGTAGCGTGCGCGCGCTGTCGACCTGGCTCTATCGCCGGCCGACGCTGTATCTGCTGTTACTGCTGGTGCCGCCGCTGCTGTGGTTCGGCGCGGTGTACCTCGGCTCGCTGCTGACGCTGCTGTGGCAGGGGTTCTACACCTTCGACGATTTCACCATGGCGGTGACGCCGGATCTGACCTTCGCCAACCTGGCGGCGCTGTTCAACCCGGCCAACTACGACATCATCCTGCGCACGCTGACCATGGCGGTGCTGGTGTCGCTGGCCAGCGCGGTACTGGCGTTCCCGATCGCCTATTACATGGCGCGCTACACCAGCGGCCGCGTCAAGGCGTTCTTTTACATCGCCGTGATGATGCCGATGTGGGCCAGCTATATCGTCAAAGCCTATGCCTGGACTTTGCTGCTGGCGAAAGACGGCGTGGCGCAGTGGTTCCTGCAGCACCTGGGGCTGGAGCCGCTGTTGGCTTCGCTGCTGACGGTGCCCGGCGTCGGCGGCAACACGCTGTCGACCTCGGGGCTGGGGCGTTTTCTGGTGTTCGTTTATATCTGGCTGCCGTTCATGATCCTGCCGATCCAGGCGGCGCTGGAGCGCCTGCCGCCCTCGCTGCTGCACGCTTCGGCGGATCTGGGCGCCCGGCCGGCGCAGACCTTCCGCCACGTCATTTTGCCGCTGGCGGTACCGGGCATCGCCGCCGGGTCGATCTTCACCTTTTCGCTGACGCTGGGCGACTTTATCGTGCCGCAGTTGGTGGGGCCGCCGGGTTATTTCATCGGCAGCATGGTGTACGCCCAGCAGGGCGCGATCGGCAATATGCCGATGGCCGCGGCCTTTACGCTGGTGCCGATCGTCCTGATCGCCATCTACCTTTCCATCGTCAAACGTCTGGGGGCTTTCGATGCACTCTGAACGCGCGCCCTTAGGGCTGAAGCTGGCCGCCTGGGGCGGACTGGTCTTCCTGCATTTCCCGTTGGCGATCATCGCCATCTATGCCTTCAACACTGAGGACGCGGCCTTCAGCTTCCCGCCGAAGGGCTTTACGCTGCACTGGTTCAACGTCGCCGCCGGGCGGCAGGACATCCTCGATGCGGTGCTGCTGTCGGCGCAGATCGCCTGCCTGGCGACCGCCATCGCGTTGGTGCTCGGCACCCTGGCGGCGGCGGCGCTGTATCGGCGCGATTTCTTCGGCAAAGACAGCATTTCGCTGTTGCTGCTGCTGCCGATCGCGCTGCCGGGGATCGTCACCGGCCTGGCGCTGCTGGCGGCGTTCAAGGCGCTGAACATCGAGCCGGGCATCCTGACCATCGTCGTCGGCCATGCGACGTTCTGCGTGGTGATCGTGTTCAACAACGTCATCGCCCGATTCCGCCGCACCTCATACAGCCTGATCGAAGCTTCGATGGATCTCGGCGCCGACGGCTGGCAAACCTTCCGTTACGTGATCTTGCCGAACCTCGGCTCGGCGCTGCTGGCTGGCGGCATGCTGGCGTTTGCGCTGTCGTTCGATGAAATCATCGTGACCACCTTTACCGCCGGCCACGAGCGCACGCTGCCGCTGTGGCTGCTGAACCAGCTCGGCCGCCCGCGCGACGTGCCGATCACCAACGTGGTGGCGCTGTCGGTGATGCTGTTGACCATGCTGCCGATCCTCGGCGCTTACTACCTGACCAAGGGTGGGGAAAGCGTCGCCGGCAGCGGCAAATAATTTCCTTACCCGACCTCTGACAAAAGGATAACCCTATGCAAAGCCAACTGTTGATTGACGGCCAACTGGTGAATGGCCAGGGCGCGACCCAGCCGGTGTATAACCCGGCGACCGGCGAAGTGATCGCGCAGGTGGCGGAGGCCAGCCCGGAGCAGGTCGATCGCGCGGTGCTGGCGGCGGACGCCGCGTTCGCCGCCTGGGGGCAAACCACGCCGAAGGAGCGCGCCGAGCATCTGCTCAAGCTGGCGGATCTGATCGATGAGCATGCCGAGACCTTCGCCAGGCTGGAATCGCTCAACTGCGGCAAGCCTTATCACTGCGTGCTGAACGACGAGCTGCCGGCGGTGGCCGACGTGTTTCGCTTCTTCGCCGGCGCCAGCCGCTGCCTGACCGGCATGGCGGCCGGTGAGTATCTGGCCGGGCACACCTCGATGATCCGCCGCGATCCGCTCGGCGTGGTGGCCTCGATCGCGCCGTGGAACTACCCGCTGATGATGGCGGCCTGGAAACTGGCGCCGGCGCTGGCGGCGGGCAACTGCGTGGTGATCAAGCCTTCGGAGCAGACGCCGCTGACCACCTTCAAACTGGCCGAACTGGCCGCCGGGCTGTTCCCGCCGGGCGTGCTCAATGTGCTGTTCGGGCGCGGCGCCAGCGTGGGCGATCGGCTGACCGGGCATGACAAGGTGCGCATGGTGTCGCTGACCGGGTCGATCGCCACCGGCGAGCACATCATCGCCCACACCGCCGCCGGCATTAAGCGCACTCATATGGAGCTGGGCGGCAAGGCGCCGGTGCTGGTGTTCGACGACGCCGATCTGCAGCAGGTGGTGGACGGCATTCGCGGTTTTGGGTTCTACAACGCCGGCCAGGATTGCACCGCCGCCTGCCGCATCTACGCGCAGAAAAGCATTTATCCCGAGCTGGTGAAGCGGCTGGGCGAGGCGGTGGCCAGCCTGAAGATCGGCGCGCCGGACGACGAGAGCACCGAGCTGGGGCCGTTGATTACCGCCCAGCATCTGGAGCGGGTGGCCGGTTTTGTCGAGCGAGCCAAAGCGTTGCTGCATGTGCAGGTGGTCACCGGCGGCGAGAAGGTGAAGGGGCCGGGCTACTATTTCCAGCCGACGCTGCTGGCCGGCGCGCGCCAGGACGATGAGATCGTGCAGCGCGAAGTGTTCGGCCCGGTGGTGACGGTGACGCCGTTCGACGACGAAGAGCAGGTACTGGCCTGGGCGAACGAATCCAACTACGGGCTGGCGTCGTCCGTATGGACCCGCGACGTGGGCCGCGCACATCGCTTAAGCGCCCGCCTGCAATACGGCTGTACCTGGGTGAACACCCACTTCATGCTGGTGAGCGAGATGCCGCACGGCGGCCAGAAACTGTCCGGCTACGGCAAGGATATGTCGATGTACGGGCTGGAGGATTACACGGCCATTCGTCATGTGATGTTCAAACATTGATTTTACAATAATTATCCGCACAATAGCGCGGCCTTTGGGCCGGCCCCGGCCGGCCGATGATAATAAAAATTGAAAGGAAGCCTATATGGGTATCACCAGACGCGATTTTCTCAACGGGGTGGCGATCACCATCGCCGCCGGGTTGACGCCGCTGCAAATCTTGCGCGCGTCGCCGCAAACCGCCAATCAAACCCTGTACTACCCGCCGGCGCTGACCGGGCTGCGGGGTAACCATCCGGGCTCGTTCGAGCATGCGCACCAGCTGGGGCGCGACGGCAAAACCTTTGATTTCGGCAGCGTGCCTGCCGTTGAAGAGTTCGATCTGGTGGTGGTGGGCGCCGGCATCAGCGGGCTGGCGGCCGCCTGTTTCTGGCAGCAGCTGAAGGGCGAGCAGCAGCGCATTCTTTTGATCGACAACCACGACGACTTCGGCGGCCACGCCAAGCGCAACGAGTTCAACAGCGACGACGGCATGCTGCTCGGCTACGGCGGCAGCGAATCGCTGCAGTCGCCGCGCTCCAACTTCAGCCCGGTGGCGATGGGGCTGCTGCGCAAGCTCGGCGTCGATATCGACCAACTGGAACAGGCTTTCGACACCACCTTCTACCCGGATTTGAATTTGAGCCGCGGCGTTTACTTCGATCGCAAGAACTTCGGCGTCGACAAGGTGGTGAGCGGCGATCCGGGCCGCACGGTGGCGGACGACATCCCGCGCGATCGCCTCAACGGCCGCTCTTATGAAGCGTTCATCGGCGATTTCCCGCTGCCGGAAAGCGATCGCCAGGCGCTGATCGCGCTGCACACGGTGGAGAAAGACTATCTGCCGGAGATGACGCTGGAGCAGAAGGTCGAGTGGCTCGATACCCACAGCTATACCCAGTTCCTGCGCGAGAAGGTGGGCCTGAGCGAACTGGCGATCCGTTATTTCCAGCAGACCACCAACGATTTCCAGGCGGTGGGCATCGACGGCACGTCGTGCAGCGATGCGCGCATTTGCGATCTGCCGGGCCTGAACGGCATGAATCTGCCGCCTCTGGACGAAGAGTCGCAGGCGGATCTCGACGATCCTTACGTGTTCCACTTCCCGGACGGCAACGCCACGCTGGCGCGCCTGATGGTGCGCCAACTGATCCCGGCGGTGGCGCCGGCCGGCAAGGACATGAACGATGTGGTGCTGGCTAAATTCGACTACAGCCAGCTCGATCGGCCGGAATCGCCGGTGAAGCTGCGTTTGAACAGCACCGGGCTGCACGCGGCCAACGTCGGCGACAAGGTGGAAGTCACCTACATGACCGGCGAGAAGATGACCAAAGTGCGCGCCGGACAGGTGGTGATGGCCGGCTACAACATGATGATCCCGTATCTGGTGCCGGAGATGGCGCACGAGCAGCAGGAGGCGCTGAAGCAGAACGTCAAGGCGCCTCTGGTGTACAGCAAGGTGGTGATCCGCAACTGGCAGCCGTTCATCAAGCTGGGCGTGCACGAGGTCTATTCGCCGGCCGCGCCGTACAGCCGCGTGAAGCTGGACTATCCGGTGAGCATGGGCGGCTATCAGCACCCGCGCGATCCGGATCGGCCGATCGGCTTGCATATGGTGTATGTGCCGACGCTGCCGGGCAGCGGCCTCAGCACGCGCGAACAGTCGCGCAAAGGGCGCGCGCTGCTGCTGGGCACGCCGTTCGAAGTGCACGAGCAGATGATCCGCGAACAGCTGCAGGGCATGCTGGGCGAGGCCGGTTTCGATCATCAGCGCGACATTCAGGCGATCACCGTCAACCGCTGGTCGCACGGTTACTCCTACTTCCTCAACGGGTTGTTTGACGACGAAGACGAAGCCAAGAAAATCATCGAAACGGCGCGGCAGCCGATCGGCAAGATCGCTATCGCCAACTCCGATGCCGACTGGAGCCCGTACGCCAACTCGGCGATCGATCAGGCGTGGCGCGCGGTTAACGAACTGGCCTACGGCAAGGTTGCCGCCAAGGAGGGAGCATGAGTCTGCGTTCACTGTACCTGTTGAGCCTGTTGGCCGCCGGCGGCTCGGCCCAGGCGATGTCGGCCGGGGAATACGTCGCCAAAGCCGGTGACTGCACCGCCTGCCATACCGCGCCGGGCGGCGCCGAATTGGCGGGCGGCATGAAGTTCCCGACGCCGCTCGGGGCTATCTACGCCACCAACATCACGCCGGACAAGCTGCACGGCATCGGCGCTTACTCATTCGAAGAGTTCGATCGCGCCATGCGTCAGGGGATCGCCAAAGACGGTCACCGGCTTTATCCGGCGATGCCGTACACCTCGTACGCCAAAATGAGCACGGAAGACATGCGCGCGCTGTATGACTATCTGATGAACGAGGTGCCGGCGCAGAACGTCGCCAACCGCGACAGCGATATCACTTGGCCGCTGTCGATGCGCTGGCCGCTGGCGGTGTGGAATCAGCTGTTCCACGACGACCAGCCGTATCAGGCGGATCCGCAGCAAAGCGCCGAGTGGAACCGCGGCGCCTATCTGGTGCAAGGCGCAGGCCATTGCGGCAGCTGCCACACGCCGCGCGGCTGGGCGATGCAGGAGAAGGGCCTGGACGGTAAGGAGCCGGTGTTCCTGAGCGGCGCCGAGCTGGACGGCTGGTACGCCTCCAATCTGCGCGGCCTGCCGCCGGAAGAGGTGACGGCGCTGCTGAAAACCGGCCGCAGCCGCCATGCGGCGGTCGCCGGGCCAATGAGCGAGGTGGTGACCCACAGCACGCAGTACCTCAGCGACGGCGATCTGAACGCCATCGCGGTGTACCTGCGCAGCCTGGCGCCGGACACCGCCGCCAAACCTGCCTCATCTGCTGCGCAGGCGGATAATTCGGGCGGCAAGGCGACCTATGCGATGTACTGCTCGACCTGTCACGGCAATCAAGGTGAAGGCACCGACTTCGCCATTCCGGCGCTGGCGGGCAATGCCACGGTAACGGCGGATAATCCGCTGACCGCGCTGCGGGTGGTGTTGGAAGGGGCGCATACGCCGATCACGCAACGGGCGATGGCGTTCGACATGCCGGCTTATGGCTGGGCGTTGAACGATCGTCAAGCGGCCGATCTGATGAGCTATCTGCGGGGAAGCTGGGGCAACCAGGCGGCGCCGGTGACGGTGCAGCAGGTGCAGGACGCGCGCCAACTGCAGGAGAAATGAAGGGGGAGCGCGGTCTGACGGCCGCGCTCCGCACGCATTACAGCACTTTATGCGGGCCGAAGCATTCGTAGTGGATGCGTTCGGCCTCTACGCCCATCTCCAACAGCTGTTTGCCCACGAACTGCATGAAGGCCACCGGGCCGCAGAAGTAATAGTGCATTTGCGGATCGGCCAGGCTGCCTTGCAGCGCGCTCAAATCCATCAATCCGCGGCTGTGGTAGTCGCGGTCTTCCACGTCATCGGCGCCCGGCTCGCGGTACCACACATGGCGGCTCAGATTCGGCATGCGCCCGGCAATATCCGCCACTTCCTCGGCAAAGGCGTGCACGCTGCCGTTTTCCGCCGCGTGCAGCCAGTGGACCTGCGCCTGATGTTGGCTGTCGTGCAGGCTGTTGAGCATGCCGAGCATTGGGGTTTGGCCGACGCCGGCGGAGATCAGCGCCACCGGCGTGGTCGGCGTCACGTCGAGGAAGAAGTCGCCGTGCGGCGGGGCGATGTCGATCACGTCGCCTTCCTGCGCCTGCTGGTGCAGGTAGTTGGACACTTTACCCTGATCTTCACGCTTCACCGCGATGCGGTAGAACTCGCCGTTCGGCGAGGTGGTCAGCGAGTACTGGCGAATTTCCTGATGTTCCAGACTGTCGTGCTTGATGTAGACCGCCAGGTATTGCCCCGGTTTGAAGTCCGCCACCCGGCCGCCGTCCACCGGCGCCAGCACGAAGCTGCAGATCACGTCGCTCTGCGGCTGCTTCTTCAGAATGCGGAATGCGCGCAGATCGCGCCAGCCGCCGTTGTCGGTTTCGCTCTGCTGATAAATCTGCTCTTCACGCTGAATAAACACGTTGGCCAGCACGCCGTAGGCTTTGCCCCAAGCGTCCAACACTTCCTGACCCGGGCTGAACATTTCGTCCAGCGTCGCCAGCAGGTGGCCGCCGACGATGTTGTACTGCTCCGGCTGGATATTGAAGCTGGTGTGCTTCTGCGCGATGCGCTCCACCGCCGGCAGCAGCGCCGCCAGGTTCTCGATGTTGGCGGCATAGGCGCAGATGGCGTCGAACAGAGCCTGACGCTGATCGCCGTTGCGCTGATTGCTCATATTGAAAATGTCTTTCAATTCCGGGTTGTGGGCGAACATGCGATCGTAAAAGTGGGCGGTCAGCTTCGGCCCGGTTGCTGCCAGCAGGGGGATGGTGGATTTCACGGTGGCGATGGTTTGGCTATCCAGCATGGGAGCGCTCCTTGGGTTGGGATCTTGACGAGAATTTTAATGATGCATTTTAAATGCATCTTATTGGGTTCCACGCCGCTTGTAAATACCCTTGTTTTCGTTGCGGTGTTCTTCGGGCGTCGATCGCGCTCACAGAACATGAAAAAAGCGCATTGTTCGCATGAGGAAATGTCCGTTGATAAACGGCAGCGTTTCGCGGATCAAAGCCTTGCGCTGCCTTATGCCAATCGTTTGCGTAAAAACCTCTGTCAAGACCTATCTTCGGTAGGGCGAAACGGTTTACACTGTGGCCCAGACCCCAAACGGGTAGTTATTTGGTGATTTTTTAGTTAGCTGATTTAAGTCAGGAGAAGCCGGATGTTAAAGCGTGAAATGAACATTGCCGATTACGATGCGGAACTGTGGCGTGCCATGGAGCAGGAAGTGGTGCGTCAGGAAGAGCACATCGAGCTGATCGCGTCTGAGAACTACACCAGCCCGCGCGTGATGCAGGCTCAGGGTTCCCAGCTGACCAACAAATACGCTGAAGGCTATCCGGGCAAGCGTTACTACGGCGGCTGCGAATACGTGGATATCGTTGAGCAGCTGGCTATCGACCGCGCCAAAGAATTGTTCGGCGCCGATTACGCCAACGTGCAGCCGCACTCCGGCTCCCAGGCTAACTTCGCCGTGTACACCGCGCTGCTGCAGCCGGGCGACACCATTCTGGGCATGAACCTGGCGCACGGCGGCCACCTGACCCACGGTTCCCCGGTTAACCTGTCCGGTAAACTGTATAACGTGGTGCCTTACGGCATCGACGACAAAGGTCAAATCGACTATGACGATCTGGCCAAGCAGGCGCAAACCCACAAGCCGAAAATGATCATCGGCGGCTTCTCCGCCTACTCCGGCGTGGTTGACTGGGCCAAAATGCGCGAAATCGCCGACAGCATCGGCGCTTATCTGTTCGTCGACATGGCGCACGTGGCCGGCCTGATCGCCGCCGGCGTGTACCCGAACCCGGTACCGCACGCGCACATCGTCACCACCACCACCCACAAAACCCTGGCGGGCCCGCGCGGCGGCCTGATCCTGGCGAAGGGCGGCGACGAAGAGCTGTACAAGAAGCTGAACTCCGCCGTGTTCCCTGGCGGCCAGGGCGGCCCGCTGATGCACGTGATCGCCGGCAAGGCGGTGGCGCTGAAAGAAGCGATGGAGCCTGAGTTCAAGGTTTACCAGCAGCAAGTGGCGGTCAACGCCAAGGCGATGGTGGAAGTGTTCCTGCAGCGCGGCTATAAAGTGGTCTCCGGCGGCACCCATAACCACCTGTTCCTGCTGGATCTGGTCGACAAAAACCTGACCGGTAAAGAAGCTGACGCCGCCCTGGGCCGCGCCAACATCACCGTCAACAAAAACAGCGTGCCGAACGATCCGAAGAGCCCGTTCGTTACCTCCGGCGTGCGTATCGGCACCCCGGCCGTGACCCGTCGCGGCTTCAAAGAGGCCGACGTGCGCGAACTGGCCGGTTGGATCTGTGATGTGCTGGACAACATCAACGATGAAGCCACCATCGAACGCACCAAGAAGAAAGTGCTGGATATCTGCGCCCGCCTGCCGGTTTACGCCTAATCCCGCTTTCGCCTGACAAAACCCGCTGCGGCGGGTTTTTTTATGGCCGCTTGCGGCAAACTGTGAGCTGCCTGGCACTCTAACGCATTGAAGTGGAATGAAGATTGCGGGCCGGTGTGAGCTCTGTCAAAGTATTGCCCTCACACCGGAGGGATCATGGTTCTGCAATCCACGCGTTGGCTCGCGCTCAGTTATTTCACCTACTTCTTTTCCTACGGCATCTTCTTACCGTTCTGGGGCGTGTGGCTGAAAGGCGAGGGCATCGCGCCCGAAACCATCGGCATGTTGCTCGGCGCCGGTTTGGTGGCCCGCTTCCTCGGCAGTTTACTGATTGCTCCCCGCGTTAAAGATCCCTCTCATCTGGTCTCCGCCTTGCGCCTGCTGGCGCTGCTGACCCTGGCTTTCGCGGTTGGCTTCTGCTTCGGCAACGGCTGGGGCTGGCTGATGCTGGTGATAGCGGGGTTCAACCTGTTCTTCTCGCCGCTGGTGCCATTGACCGACGCGCTGGCCGCCACCTGGCAAAAGCAAATCCGCATGGACTACGGCCGGGTACGGCTGTGGGGCTCGCTGGCGTTCGTCATCGGCTCGGCGCTGACCGGGCAACTGGTGGCGGTGTGGGGCCATAACGCCATTCTCTACAGCCTGATCTTCAGCGTGCTGGCGATGCTGCTGGGCATGCTGCTGAAGCCGAGCGTGATGCCGCAGGGCGAAGCGCGCACGCACGGCGGAGCCGAGCGTTCGCTGTGGGCGCTGTTGAAAGAAGGGCCGGTGTGGCGCTTCCTGCTGTGCGTCACGCTGCTGCAGGGGGCGCACGCCGGCTACTACAGCTTCGGCTCCATTTACTGGCAGGAGGCGGGCTATTCGGCTTCGACCATCGGTTATCTGTGGTCGCTGGGCGTGGTGGCGGAAGTGATTATTTTCGCCAGCAGCAACGTGCTGTTCCGCCGCTGGAATGCGCGCAACCTGCTGCTGCTTTCCGCCTGTTGCGGCGTGTTGCGCTGGAGCCTGATGGCCTACAGCACCGAGCTGGGTTGGCTGCTGCTGATCCAGGTCCTGCACTGCGGCACCTTCACCGTCTGCCATCTGGCGGCGATGCGCTTTATCGCCGCGCGCCAGGGGCAAGAGGTGATCCGGCTGCAGGCGGTGTATTCGGCGCTGGCGATGGGCGGCGGTATCGCCGTCATGACGGTCATTGCCGGGTTTCTGTTCGAACATTGGCAGGGCGGAGTGTTCTGGGTGATGGCGGCGGTCGCGGCGCCGGCCTTGTTCATCCGGCCGCCGGCGGTCAGCGTCAGCCGTTGATTAAGGCGCTTCCAGCAGCGCGCGGATGGCCTGGCGCTGCCGGGTTTCCAGCGGCAGCTCGGTGTAGATCAGCGGCGGGTGCGGAGCGCTGTGCACCGCCGCGTAGGGGGTGATCACCAGCGTGACGCCCTGCGGCGCTCCGCCGCACAGATAGTCGCTCAGCGGCAGATACTTGATGTTCAGCGGCAGCAGCGTGAGCTCGCGGATCTGATATTCCACTTCCTCTTCCAGCTGCGGATTGTCCAGCGTCAGCAGCAGCACCTGTTTTTCCTGCAGCGCGTTGTCCTGCATCAGCCAGGCGCCGAAGCTGATGGCCACCAGGCCCGCCTCCTCGTTGGAAAAATGCACGCCGTACTCCTGCTCCAGCTGTTTCAGCGCTTCCTGCGTGGTGCGCATCAGCCGCGGGTATTTGCGCACCACGTCTTCCAGCAGCATATTGTCGATGCCGATGGCGAAACGGCAGCGCTCCAGCGCCGGCGCCAGGTGAGCGAACAGCTGGCTGACCAGCTCGGCCTTGCTGCTGAAGGCCATACCGGAAAGTTGCTGGAAACGCTCGACCATGCTGCCGATCGCCGCCATCAACCGCTGCTCTTGCGCCGAGTCATTGCTGTGGTAGCTGTGATTTTTCAACAGGGTGAAGGTCAGCGCCAAAAAATCGCGCTCGTCCGCCTGCGGCGGCTGGTTAAACAGCCGGTTGCAGGCCTGATGCAGCCAGGCGGCGGCTTGCTGTTCCGGCTTTTGCCGCAGCCAGTCGCGCTGAACGGCGTCGAAACGCGGATGCTGCTGCAGGCGATTTTGCCAGGCGCAGTAGAGCAGATAATGCTGCAGGAATTGGCGGTCGCGCGCGTCGAAGTGGCGGTTGAGCAGCGGCTCGCAGGCATCTATCACTTGAGCCAGCTGCGACGCCGACCCGGCATCGGCCGCCAGCGCCAGCCGCAGGCGCGGGGCGAAGTCGCTTTCGACGAACTGCGGGCTGCAGCGCAGGGCCCGCCGCAGCCAATGGATCAGGCACAGGCGTTGGTCGAGCGCGCTGCCCCGCAGTTGGTAGCCATGGTCGGGATCGACGGCGATCTCCAGATGGTGGAAACGCTGGATTTCACAGGCCACCTCGGCTATATCTTGCCGGGTTATCGGGGGGGCGACGCCATTGATTCGGCTTAAGGTCTCCAGCTGTAACTCGGGCTCCGGCGTGTACAGCATCAGCAGCAGATGACAGCGCCGTTGTTGTCCGGAGAGCTCGGGCACGGGAGAGGTGTCCAGGCTCATTGTCACCTTCCGGCATAAAAGGTTGCGATTATGCCTAAGCATAGCAAAAGGCTTTGTAACGTCAGGATGACAGTGCGGCTTTTACTTCGGCTTACAACTTTCGTCACAAATATCGCCGGCAGAGGCGGGCTGTTCGGCAGTTATTTGTGTTACGTTATAACAAATGCAGGTAAGACAGGATAATGATGAAGTTACGTCGTCTTTTGGCTGCCCTCGGCGCCGTGTTCAGCGCCGGTGCGATCGCTCATCCGCACAGCTTTATCGACATGAACACCACCTTCGTCGCCAAGGACCAGCGGCTGGTCGGCCTGAAAATGGTGTGGGTGATGGATGAAATCACCTCGGCGGATCTGCTCTACGATGCGAAAAACGCCAAGAGCGATTCGGAAGTGTGGAAAAAGCTGGCGGCGGAAGTGATGGCCAACGTGCTGGGGCAGCACTATTTCACCGATCTTTACCGCGACGGCAAGCCGGTGAAATACCTGAACTTGCCCAGCGAATATCACCTGTCGCGCCAGGGCAACCAGGCGGTGCTGGAGTTCGTGCTGCCGTTGGCCGAACCGCAGCCGCTGGCGGGCAAGCCGTTCGAACTTTCTACTTACGATCCGACTTATTTCGTGGATATGACCTATAAAGACCAAAATGCGCTGCATCTGCCGCCGGAGATGGCGCAGCAGTGCAGCTACAAGCTGATCACGCCGAAGCCGAATGCGTCGCTGCAGGCCTATGCGCTGTCGCTCGACAAGAACGACTCGCCCGGTGAAGACCTGGCGCTGGGGCAGCAGTTCGCCCAGCGGGTGACGCTGCAATGTCGCTGAATCTCTCGCAACCGACGACGAGCCGGCGCCACTGGGCCTTCGGCCTGTGGCCGCTGCTGCCGTTTACGCTGGCGCTGGCGGCCGCCGCGCTGCTGGCGTGGCACTATTGGCCGCAGCTGCTGATGCAGAGCGTGGTATGGCAAAAAGCGCTGCACCAGCAGATGGCGGGGCTATTGCAGCAGGTGAAGGCCGCGCCGCAGCAGGCCGGGCTGGCGCTGATGCTGTTCAGCCTCGGTTATGGCGTCTTGCATGCGCTTGGACCCGGCCACGGTAAAGTGGTGATCGCCACCTATCTGGCCACCCACCCGGCGCGGCTGAAAAGCAGCCTGAAGCTGACCTTCGCCGCTTCGCTGGTGCAGGGGCTGGTGGCGATCGCGCTGGTCACGTTGATGCTGGTGGTGTTGCAGCTCTCTTCGCGCCAGCTGCACCAAAGCAGCTTTTGGCTGGAGAAGGGCAGTTTTATTCTGGTGATGCTGCTTGGCGTGCTGCTGAGCTGGCGCGCGCTGAAACGTCTGTTTGCGGCGATCAAGGCGATGCGCCCGGCGCCGGCGCTGCGCATCAACAGCCTGACGCCGCTGGCGGCGGATCATGTCCACAGCGCCAATTGCGGCTGCGGCCACCGGCATCTGCCGAGCGACAGCGAGCTGCAGGCGGGAAGCGATTGGCGCACCCGAACCGCCATCGTGCTGGCGATGGGCATGCGCCCCTGCTCGGGGGCGATTTTGGTGCTGCTGTTCTCCAAGGTGATCGGCGTGTTCGGCTGGGGCGTGCTTTCCGCGCTGGCGATGGCGTTCGGCACCTCGTTGACCATTTCCATGCTGGCGCTGCTGGTGCATTACAGCCGCCGGCTGGCGGTGCGCCTCAGCCGTTCGCGCGCGCCCGCCGCCTGGAGCGCGGTGGCCTGGGGGGCGTTGGCGCTGGCCGGGGGGCTGATCCTGTTGGCCGCCGGGCTGTTGCTGTACGTCAGCGCGCAGCCGGAATTCGGCGGCGGTATCCGCCCCTTCTCCCGCTAACGGGCATAAAAAAAGCGCTGCATCGGCAGCGCTTTTTTTCGATTCGCTTCTGGCGATTAACGCTTCAGCGCTTCGCTCAGTTCTTCACGCATGGTGGCCAGCATGGCTTTCACCACGCGCGGGTTGCCTGCGACCACGTTGCCGGAGCTGAAGTGGTTGTGGCCGCCGACGAAGTCGGTGACCAGGCCGCCGGCTTCACGTACCAGCAGCTCGCCTGCGGCGAAGTCCCACGGCTTCAGGCCGATTTCGAAGAAACCGTCCACGCGGCCGGCGGCGACATAGGCCAGATCCAGCGCAGCGGAACCGGTGCGGCGGAAGTCCGCGCACTGGGTGAACAGCTTGCCGACGATATTGATGTAAGGCGTGGCGTGCTGTTTGACTTTGAACGGGAAGCCGGTCGCCAGGATGGTGCCATCCAGATCTTTGGCGTTGGTGCCGCGCAGACGGTAACCGTTGAGCTGTGCGCCCTGGCCGCGCGTGGCGGTGAACAGTTCGTTGCGCATCGGATCGTAAACCACGGCCACTTCAGTACGGCCTTTGATGCGTACGGCGATGGAAACGGAGAAATGAGGGAAGCGTTTGATGAAGTTTGCAGTGCCATCCAGTGGATCGATCACCCATTGCACATCGCGATCTTCGCCGATCAGCTCACCGCGTTCTTCGCTCACGATACTGTGTTGCGGATAAGACTTGCGGATGACGTCGATGATCAGATGCTCTGCATCGCGATCGACGTTGGTGACGAAGTCATTGGTCCCTTTCTGGCTCGCTTCTACAGCGTCCGGGGTTTCGTAGTTTTTGGCAATCAGGTTACCGGCCTTGCGCGCAGCGCGCACGGCGATAGTCAGCATCGGATGCATGGGTATCTTCCAACTAGGATGTTAAAGAACAGGAAACGGCGCGAAGTATAGCAGCTGTTCGGCAAATTGCCTACGGCTGTGTTAAGATGCTGCGATTTTCCGCCACGCTCAGAGTTTGTATGCTGCACAATATCCGCATTGTTCTGGTAGAGACTTCACATACCGGCAACATGGGCTCGACCGCCAGAGCCATGAAAACCATGGGTTTAACCAACCTTTATCTGGTTAATCCGCTGATCAAACCCGATTCTCAGGCCATCGCCCTGGCCGCCGGCGCCAGCGACGTGATCGGCAACGCCACTATCGTCGATACCCTCGATGACGCCATCGCCGGCTGCAGCCTGGTGGTGGGCACCAGCGCACGTTCTCGCACCTTGCCGTGGCCGATGCTGGAGCCGCGCGAATGCGGCGTGCGCGCGGTGCACGAAGGCGAGCACGCGCCGGTGGCGCTGGTGTTCGGCCGCGAACGCGTCGGGCTGACCAACGATGAATTGCAAAAGTGCCACTACCACGTCGCCATTCCGGCCAACCCGGACTACAGCTCGCTGAACCTGGCGATGGCAGTGCAGATCCTGGCGTACGAAGTGCGCGTGGCTTACCTCGATCGCCAACAGGCGGGCGCGCCGCAGCTGGAAGAGACACCGTATCCGCTTGTGGACGACCTCGAGCGTTTCTATCAGCATCTGGAGCAGACGCTGCAGCGCACCGGTTTCATTCGCCCGTCGCATCCGGGCCAGGTGATGAACCGTCTGCGTCGGCTGTTCACCCGCGCGCGCCCGGAAGGGCAGGAGCTGAATATCCTGCGCGGCATGCTGACGTCGATCGAGAAACAGGATAAACATCAAGGTAATTAATTGATGTGGCATCACGGTGGGCGACAATAGTATTAGTTATCCAAAGGTTATAACATGTATTTTATATACCTTTGTTCTTGCTAAGTTCAAAACGTGCTAATACTTGAGTTAATTACTGGGTTAAATAGTTGACTGTTTTACTCGGGAATGTCAGACTTTCGGCCATATTTGACCAACAGGTAACCATTGAGCTATGAGACTGACATCCAAAGGCCGTTATGCCGTAACCGCTATGCTCGACGTAGCGCTGCATTCTCAGGAAGGGCCGGTGCCACTGGCGGACATTTCCGAACGCCAGGGTATTTCGCTCTCTTATCTGGAACAATTATTCTCCCGTCTGCGCAAGAATGGCCTGGTGGCCAGCGTGCGCGGTCCGGGCGGTGGTTATCTGCTGGGTAAAGACGCGGGTGAGATCGCCGTTGGCGCTGTCATCACTGCTGTCGATGAATCGGTAGATGCAACCCGTTGCCAGGGCAAAGAAGGCTGTCAGGGCGGCGATCGCTGCTTGACCCACGCCCTGTGGCGCGATCTGAGCGAGCGCATCAGCGGGTTCCTGAACAATATTACGCTGGCAGAACTGGTCAACAACCAGGAAGTGCTGGTGGTGGCGGATCGTCAAAACAACGATACGCGCCGCACGGCCAACGGCCGTCCGCAAGAAACTATCAACGTTAATCTGCGCGCATAAGCAGCTGGCGAAATTATTTTAGTTTTTGGAAGTGATGTACGGAGCACAAGAGCAATGAAATTACCGATTTATCTGGATTACTCAGCAACGACGCCGGTTGACCCGCGCGTTGCTGAGAAGATGATGCAGTTTTTGACCCTGGACGGCACTTTCGGCAACCCGGCTTCCCGTTCCCACCGTTTCGGTTGGCAGGCGGAAGAGGCGGTAGACATCGCCCGTAACCAAATCGCCGAACTGGTGAGCGCTGACCCGCGCGAAATCGTCTTCACCTCCGGGGCGACCGAATCCGACAACCTGGCGATCAAAGGCGCTGCCAATTTCTACCAGAAAAAAGGCAAGCACATCATCACCAGCAAAACCGAACACAAAGCCGTGCTCGACACCTGCCGTCAGCTGGAGCGCGAAGGGTTTGAAGTGACCTACCTGGCGCCGCAGAGCAACGGCATCATCAGCCTGCAGGATCTCGAAGCCGCGCTGCGCGATGACACCATTCTGGTCTCCATCATGCACGTCAACAACGAAATCGGCGTGGTGCAGGACATCGAAGCGATCGGCGAAATGTGCCGTGCGCGCGGTATCATCTACCACGTTGATGCCACCCAGAGCGTGGGCAAACTGCCTATCGATCTGAGCAAGCTGAAAGTCGACCTGATGTCGTTCTCCGGCCACAAAATCTATGGTCCGAAAGGCATCGGCGCGCTGTACGTGCGTCGCAAGCCGCGCATCCGCATCGAAGCGCAGGTGCACGGCGGCGGTCACGAGCGCGGCATGCGTTCCGGCACCCTGCCTGTCCACCAGATCGTCGGCATGGGCGAAGCTTATCGCATCGCCAAAGAAGAGATGACCGAAGAGATGGCGCGTCTGCGCACCCTGCGCGATCGTCTGTGGAACGGCGTGAAAGATATGGAAGAAGTGTATCTGAACGGCGATCTGGAGCACGGCGCACCGAACATCCTGAACGTCAGCTTCAACTACGTTGAAGGCGAGTCGCTGATCATGGCGCTGAAAGACCTGGCCGTTTCTTCCGGTTCAGCCTGTACCTCCGCCAGCCTCGAGCCGTCCTACGTGCTGCGCGCGCTGGGCATGAGCGATGAATTGGCGCACAGTTCGATCCGTTTCTCCCTGGGGCGTTTCACCACGGAAGAAGAGATCGACTACACCATTCAACTGGTGCGTAAATCCATCGGCCGTCTGCGCGATCTGTCCCCGCTGTGGGAGATGTTCAAGCAGGGCGTGGACATCAACAGCATCGAATGGGCGCATCATTAATTCTCAGGTTTCAGGAGCAAGGTCATGGCTTACAGCGAAAAAGTAATCGATCATTATGAAAACCCGCGTAACGTGGGTTCTTTCGACAACGAAGATCCTACCGTCGGCAGCGGCATGGTAGGGGCGCCGGCTTGCGGCGACGTGATGAAGCTGCAAATCAAGGTTAACGATGAAGGCATCATCGAAGACGCGCGCTTTAAAACTTACGGCTGCGGTTCCGCCATCGCCTCCAGCTCGCTGGTGACCGAATGGATGAAAGGCAAGTCGCTCGATCAGGCTGAAGCGATCAAAAACACCCAGATCGCCGAAGAGCTGGAATTGCCGCCGGTCAAAATTCACTGCTCGATCCTGGCTGAAGACGCCATCAAAGCAGCGATTGCCGACTATAAGAGCAAGCATAGCGCCAAGTAATTTGTCTGAGTCGGCCCGGCCGCGCCGGGCTTTGATGTGAAGTGTGAGGTTGTGATGTCTATTACCATGAGCGACAGCGCTGCGCAGCGTGTTCAGGCGTTTTTGACGAACCGCGGCAAGGGTCTCGGCCTGCGTCTGGGAGTGCGAACTTCCGGCTGCTCCGGGATGGCGTACGTGCTGGAATTTGTTGACGAAGCCAACGATGACGACATCGTATTTGAAGACAAAGGCATCAAGGTGATCATCGACGGCAAGAGCCTGGTCTACCTTGACGGCACCGAGCTTGATTTCGTTAAGGAAGGCCTGAACGAAGGCTTCAAGTTCAACAACCCGAACGTCTCAAGCGAGTGCGGCTGCGGCGAGAGTTTCAACGTCTGACAGTCCATCGTGCTCCCCCGTTTCGGCGGGGGAACTTCATCCGCTAACGCCCAGAGCACGCTATGGATTACTTTACTTTATTCGGGCTGCCAGTTCGCTACACCGTGGACGGCAGCCTGCTTGCGTCCCGCTTCCAGGATCTGCAGCGCCAATTCCACCCCGATCGTTTCGCCAACCAGCCGGAGCGCGAACGCCTGATGGCGTTGCAGCAGGCGGCGACCATCAACGAAGCCTACCAGGCGCTGAAGCACCCGTTAAAACGCGCGGAGTATATGCTATCGTTGCACGGCTTCGATCTGGGCAACGAACAGCATACGATGCGCGACACCGCGTTCCTGATGGAACAGCTGGAACTGCGCGAAGAGCTCGACGCCATTGAGCGCAAGCCGGAGGCGGAAAGCCTGCTGGCCGATTTCGGCGCGCGGCTGGCCGTCTCCATCAAACAGCGCAGCGCGCTGATGCTGCAGCAGTTGGACAGTGAGCAGTGGGCGGACGCCGCCGACACCGTGCGCAAGCTGCGCTTTTTGGACAAACTCCAGCAACAGGTTGAACAACTCGAAGAAAAACTGCTGGGTTTTGAGTAACACCTTCTGATTCTGATTGTGGAAGCTTCAACATGGCCTTATTACAAATTAGTGAGCCTGGCCTCAGCGCCGCGCCGCACCAGCGACGCTTGGCCGCCGGCATCGACTTAGGCACCACCAACTCGTTGGTCGCCACGGTGCGCAGCGGGCAGGCGGAAACGCTGGCCGACGAACAGGGGCGCCATTTGCTGCCTTCGGTGGTGCATTATCAGGCGGACGCGCAGCGCGTCGGCTGGGAGGCGCGCCAACAGGCGGCGCAGGATCCGGCCAATACCGTCAGCTCCATCAAACGCATGATGGGCCGCTCGTTGGCGGACGTGCAGCAACGTTACCCGAACCTGCCGTATCAATTTCAGGCCAGCGACAACGGCCTGCCGCTGATCGTCACCGCCGCCGGCCCGGTTAACCCGGTCGGTGTCTCCGCTGATATCCTGCGGGCCCTGTCCGCGCGCGCGCAAGCGGCGCTGGAAGGCGAGCTGGATGGCGTGGTGATCACCGTTCCCGCCTACTTCGACGACGCGCAGCGCCAGGGCACCAAAGACGCGGCGCGTCTGGCCGGCCTGCACGTTCTGCGTCTGTTGAACGAACCCACTGCGGCCGCGATCGCCTATGGGCTGGATTCCGGCCAGGAAGGGGTGATCGCGGTTTACGATCTGGGCGGCGGCACCTTTGATATCTCCATTCTGCGCCTCAGCCGCGGCGTGTTCGAAGTGCTGGCCACCGGCGGCGATTCCGCGCTGGGCGGCGACGACTTCGATCACCTGTTGGCCGACTGGCTGCGCGAGCAGGCCGGCGTGGCCGATCGCAGCGACCACGGCGTGCAGCGCCAACTGCTGGATGCCGCCATCGCCGCCAAAATCGCGTTGAGCGATGCCGACAGCGTGCGCGTCGAGGTGGCCGGCTGGCAGGGTGAAGTGACCCGCGCCCAGTTTGAAGCGCTGATCGCTCCGTTGGTGAAACGCACGCTGATGGCCTGCCGCCGCGCGCTGAAAGACGCCGGCGTCGCCGCCGACGAGGTGCTGGAAGCGGTGATGGTCGGCGGTTCCACCCGCGTGCCGCTGGTGCGTGAGCAGGTGGGCGCCTTCTTCGGCCGCACGCCGCTGACGTCGATCGATCCGGATAAAGTGGTCGCCATCGGCGCCGCGATCCAGGCCGACATTCTGGTGGGCAACAAGCCGGACAGCGACATGCTGCTGCTGGACGTGATCCCGCTGTCGCTGGGCCTCGAAACCATGGGCGGTCTGGTGGAGAAAGTGATCCCGCGCAACACCACCATTCCGGTGGCGCGCGCGCAGGAGTTCACCACCTTTAAAGACGGCCAGAGCGCGATGATGATCCACGTGCTGCAGGGCGAGCGCGAGCTGGTGCAGGATTGCCGTTCGCTGGCGCGCTTCACGCTGCGCGGCCTGCCGCCATTGCCTGCCGGGGGCGCGCACATTCGCGTCACTTTCCAGGTGGATGCCGACGGCCTGCTGAGCGTCACCGCGATGGAGAAATCCACCGGCGTGGAAGCCTCGATCCAGGTCAAGCCGTCGTACGGCCTGTCGGACAGCGAAATCGCCGGCATGATCAAGGATTCGATGGCCAACGCGCAAAGCGACGTGGGCGCGCGCAAGCTTGCGGAGCAACGCGTGGAAGCCGCGCGGGTGCTGGAAAGCCTGCAGGGCGCGCTGGCTACCGACGCCGCGCTGCTGAGCGAGGCGGAAAGCCAGGCGATCGCCGCCGCGACCCAGGCGTTGCAGCAGGCGGCGCAGGGTGAAGACCCCGCCGCTATCGAAGACGCCATCAAAACATTAGATGCACAAACGCAAGATTTTGCCGCGCGCCGCATGGACGCTTCCATTCGCCGCGCGCTGGCTGGCCATTCTGTGGATGAGGTTTAACCATGCCTAAAATTGTTTTCCTGCCCCATCAAGATCTGTGCCCGGAAGGGGCGGTTCTGGAAGCCGAAAAAGGGGAGTCGATCCTCAACGTTGCGCTGCGCAACGGCATTGAAATCGAGCACGCCTGCGAGAAATCCTGCGCCTGCACCACCTGCCACTGCATCGTGCGTGAAGGCTTCGATTCGCTGGAAGAGAGCAGCGAGCTGGAAGACGACATGCTGGACAAAGCGTGGGGGCTGGAGCCGGAAAGCCGTCTGAGCTGCCAGGCGCTGGTCGCCGACGAAGATCTGGTGGTCGAAATGCCGCGCTACACCGTCAACCACGCGCGTGAGCATTAATTGTTAGCCGCAGCGTCAACCCGGAGATCATAATGGGACTGAAGTGGACCGACAGCCGTGAAATCGGCGAAGCCCTGTACGACCAATACCCGGACACCGATCCGAAAACCGTGCGTTTTACCGACATGCATCAGTGGATCTGCGATCTGGAAGAGTTCGATGACGATCCACAGGCTTCCAACGAAAAAATACTGGAAGCGATCCTGCTGGTCTGGTTAGATGAAGCGGAGTAAATAGCGTAACGGGCTGCCATGGGCGGCCCGTTTATTTTGTATCCGACATACCCGTCGTCTTTCAAACCGCAGCGTTGTTACCTGCACGATCACACCCCAGTCACTTACCTGAGTAAGCTCCTGGGGATGAGATCGCTGGGCGCCTAGCTGCAATTTGAAATCCATAGGGTATGCAATAAAGCCCTAATGAAATAATAAAGGGAACATCCGGAGTAAGAAGGCTATGACAACAGAATTCATGCAGGTCACGCTGTCGCAACAACCTGCCGACGCCCGCTGGGGCGAGAAAGCGCTGCTGAGCACCAACGGCGAAGGGATGACCATCCACCTGACCGGCGCCGACAAGCTGGGCGCGATCCAGCGCGCGGGCCGCAAAATTGACGGCCAGGGCATCAAAAACGTCAAGCTGGCCGGCGACGGTTGGGATTTGGAAAACAGCTGGGCGTTCTGGCAAGGCTATCGCGGGCCGAAAGGGCAGCGCAACGTCGAATGGGCCGAACTGCCGGAAGCCGCGCGTCAGGAGCTGGATAAGCGCCTGAAGATCGTCGACTGGGTGCGCGACACCATCAACATGCCGGCGGAAGAGCTGGGGCCGGAGCAACTGGCGACCCGCGCCGTCGATCTGATGTGCGACGTCGGCTGCGATGCCGTCAGCTACCGCATCACCAAGGGCGAAGATCTGCGCGAGCAGAACTATGCCGGCATCCACACCGTCGGCCGCGGCTCCGAACGTCCGCCGGTGCTGCTGGCATTGGACTTCAACCCGACCGGTAACCCGGATGCGCCGGTGTTCGCTTGCCTGGTCGGCAAGGGCATCACTTTCGACAGCGGCGGCTACAGCCTGAAGCAGAGCGCCTTCATGGATTCGATGAAATCCGACATGGGCGGCGCGGCCACCATCACCGGCGCCCTGGCGCTGGCGGCGGCGCGCGGTCTGAAGCAGCGCGTGAAGCTGTACCTGTGCTGCGCCGACAACATGGTCAGTGGCAACGCCTTCAAACTGGGCGACATCATTCGCTACCGCAACGGCAAAACCGTTGAGGTGATGAACACCGATGCGGAAGGGCGCCTGGTGCTGGCCGACGGCCTGATCGATGCCGCCGAGCAGAACCCGCAGCTGATTATCGACTGCGCCACCCTGACCGGCGCGGCCAAAACCGCGGTAGGCAACGACTATCACGCGCTGTTCAGCTTTGACGATGCGCTGGCGCAGGAGCTGCTGAGCAGCGCCGCCGCCGAGCAAGAGCCGTTCTGGCGTCTGCCGCTGGCCGAATTCCACCGCAGCCAGCTGCCGTCCAACTTCGCCGAGCTGAACAACGTGGCCGGCCCGGCTTATACCGCCGGCGCCAGCACTGCGGCGGCCTTCCTGTCGCACTTCGTCAAGAATTACCAACAGGGCTGGCTGCACATCGACTGCTCCGCCACCTACCGCAAAGGCGCGGTGGATCAGTGGTCGGCCGGCGCGACCGGTTTGGGCGTGCGCACCCTGGCCAATCTCTTGCTGAGCAAAGCCAAATAATTGAACGCCCGCCGCGTCGGGCGCTAGAATGCGCATTATCTTCGGGGCCCAGCATGCTGGGCCTCGCTATTTGATCCCTGGAGTTTGCCATGAGTTCCCATCATCACGATGCCGCCCCGAGCGAGAACGAGCTTGAACGCCTGCTGAAGCTGGCGGTGACGGAGCCGGCCCACCGTCCGGCGTTCTTCCGTGAACTGCTCGACGCCACGGTGCTGATCCTCGGCGACAGCGAGCAGGTGCAGCAGGACGGCGACATTACGCTGAACGCGGATACGCCGGTCAATATCCAGCATTGGGAAAAGCAGGACGGCGGCAGCATCATTCCGTTCTTCACCTCGCTGGAAGCGCTGCAGAAGGCCGTTGAGGATGAACAGCCGTTCATCGCCATGCCGGCGCGGGTGCTGTTTGAAATCACCCAGGGCGCGGATCTGTTCCTCAACCCGAAGGCGGAATACGGCAAAGAGTTCTACCCGGAAGAGGTGGCGATGCTGCTGGCGACCGGCGGCGTTGTCAAACCGGTGGAGCATTACGTCGACAAAGAGACCCAAATCCTGCTGGGGCAGCCCGAAGAGTATCCGTCGGCGATGGTGGATGCGCTGACCACGCTGTTCAGCCAGCGCAAGCCGGTGCGCCGCGCGTTTCTGGCGCTGATGCACGACCAGGCGGCGGACGAGAAGCCGAATCTGCTGATCGGGCTGGAAGTGGATGCCGAGCCGGCGGAGATCGAGGCGTTGATCAACGAGGCCGGCAGCGTCGCCAGCGAAACGGCGCCGAATGACGAACCGGTGGATTTCTGCCTGGTATCGGAGAAAGAGCGGGGCATCAGCCACTACCTGATCGCCCATACGCAGCCGTTTTATCAGCGCCGCTGGGGCAGTTGGCTGCGCAATGTGATCCCGTCTACCGACAAGACCCAATAACGTCGGCGTGCCGCTGAAAGTGGCGAATGAAGATCATATTTTTTTAATGAAATGTTGATTTTCCCGTAGGCAAGCGTTAACGGCGCACATATAATCTGCGCCACTTGAGAAGGCCGGCAACATTGCAGACCGGCCTGTTTTGGAAGTCATACAGAGGCCATCATGACCGTAGAACGTACCTTTTCCATCGTTAAACCAAACGCTGTAGCCAACAACGACATCGGCGCTATCTACGCGCGTTTCGAGCGCGCCGGTTTCAAAATCATCGCCGCTAAAATGCTGCGTCTGACTCGCGAGCAAGCTGAAGGCTTCTACGCTGAGCACAAAGGCCGCCCATTCTTCGACGGTCTGGTTGAGTTCATGACCTCCGGCCCAATCATGGTGCAGGTTCTGGAATCTGAAAACGCCGTGCAGCGCAACCGCGACATCATGGGCGCAACCAACCCGGACAACGCACTGGCCGGCACCCTGCGCGCCGACTACGCGGACAGCTTCACCGCTAACGCCGTTCACGGTTCCGACTCCGTTGAATCCGCACAGCGTGAAATCGCTTACTTCTTCAACGAAAGCGAAATCTGCGCACGTTAATCGTGCCGTTGCTGATAACCAGGCATTCACCGGCTGAAACAATAAAAATGCCCTGAATGCCTTTCAGCCATAGAAACCCGCTACTAAAATTTGTACAATGCCGCGCCCCTGATAAGACGACTTGTCAGGGGCGTGTTTTTAGTGCCGCCACCCGAATCATGCGGGCTGAAATGCACAACTTACTTTCCATTCTTTAGCGCCATAACGTGTAATAACGAGGCCAGAGATCATTATGTTAGAACCCATCACGTCCGAGCACACCGTGTCTGAAAATAATTCGCTGACTACCCCCTCCGTTAACGTGGAGCAACCGGCTGCGGCCAAAATCAACCTGCTGGATCTGAACCGCCAGCAAATGCGCGAGTTCTTCGCCGAAATGGGCGAAAAACCGTTCCGCGCCGATCAGGTGATGAAGTGGATTTACCACTACTGCTGCGACGATTTCGAGCAGATGACCGACATCAACAAAGTCCTGCGCGGCAAGCTGCAGCGCGTGGCGGAAATCCGCGCGCCGGAAGTGGCGGAAGAACAGCGTTCGGCCGACGGCACCATCAAGTGGGCGATCAAGGTGGGCGATCAGCAGGTCGAAACCGTGTATATCCCGGAAGCCGACCGCGCGACGCTGTGCGTCTCCTCGCAGGTAGGCTGCGCGCTGGAGTGCAAATTCTGTTCGACGGCGCAGCAGGGCTTCAACCGCAACCTGCGCGTGTCGGAAATCATCGGCCAGGTGTGGCGCGCGGCGAAGATCATCGGCGCGCTGAAGGTGACCGGCCAACGCCCGATCACCAACGTGGTGATGATGGGCATGGGCGAGCCGCTGCTCAACCTGAACAACGTGGTGCCGGCGATGGAAATCATGCTGGACGACTTCGGCTTTGGCCTGTCCAAACGCCGCGTGACCCTGTCTACCTCCGGTGTGGTGCCGGCGCTGGACAAGCTGGGCGATATGATCGACGTGGCGCTGGCCATTTCGCTGCACGCGCCGAACGACACCATCCGCGATGAGATCGTGCCGATCAACCGCAAGTACAACATCGAGACCTTCCTGTCCGCGGTGCGTCGCTACCTGGAGAAATCCAACGCCAACCAGGGCCGCGTCACCGTCGAGTACGTGATGCTGGATCATATCAACGACAGCACCGACGACGCGCATCAGCTGGCGGAAGTGCTGAAAGACACGCCGTGCAAGATCAACCTGATCCCATGGAACCCGTTCCCGGGCGCTCCGTACGGCCGCAGCTCCAACAGCCGGGTGGATCGTTTCTCCAAGGTGTTGATGGAATACGGCTTTACGACTATTGTTCGTAAAACCCGTGGTGACGATATCGACGCCGCCTGCGGGCAACTGGCGGGTGAAGTGATCGACCGTACCAAGCGTACCCTGAAGAAGAAAATGGCCGGGGAACCTATCAACGTACGGGCGGTCTGAATCCTATAGCACCATTTTTTTTTATCTAACAGCCTGTTATGCGAAAGCGTGTCGCTGGTGGGCGTTAGCTGACGGCCGATAAGGAAATGAATGCGGGCATGAAGCTGAAACTGTGGGGTATGTGGCTGGCGGCCGGGTTGTTGGCCGGGTGTTCCGGTTCAGCGCCGGAAAAGGAAGCACAGGTCTCTGAGGCGGGCCAGACGCGCCTGCAGCTGGGGCTGGAGTACCTGCAGCAAGGCGACATGGACGCCGCGCGCCAGAACCTGGAAAAGGCGCTGGACGCGGCCCCGCAGGATTACCGCACGCAGTTGGGCATGGCGCTCTACGCGCAGCGCAGCGGTGAAAACGCCGAGGCCGAACAGCGTTATCGGCAAGCGCTCAAACTTGCGCCGGGCAATGGCACCGTACTGAATAATTACGGTGCGTTTCTTTGCGGTTTAGGGCAGTATGTACCGGCGCAACAGCAGTTTAGCGCTGCGGCGCTGGCGCCCGATTATGGCCAGGTCGCCGACAGCCTGGAAAACGCAGGTTACTGTTTTCTCAAGGCCGGACAAAACGACGAAGCGCGCACGCTGTTGAGCCGCGCGCTAAAAGTCGATCCGGACAAAGGCGCTCCGCTGCTGGCGGAGGCCGAAAAGCAATTTGGAGAAGGGAAGCGCGCCCAGTCGCAACTTTTATTGGATGTTTATCAGCATGTTCTGCCGGCCAGCGCCAGCAGCTTATGGTTACAGATTCGTTTCGCCGCGTTAGCCGGCCGCCAGGATAGCGTTCAACGCTATGGCAAGCAGCTAGCGCGAAGTTTTCCACAATCCAAACAGTACCAGCAGTTCTTAGCTAATGAATACTGAAGCCTCCCAAGATAAAACCGTATCCATGACGACGGGCCAGCGCCTGCGTCAGGCCCGTGAGCAACTCGGGCTGAGCCAACAGACCGTTGCAGAACGCCTGTGTCTCAAAATGTCCACCGTGCGCGATATCGAGGAAGACAGCGTGTCCGCTGACCTCGCGTCCACCTTCGTGCGCGGCTACATCCGTTCCTACGCCAAGCTGGTGCATCTGCCGGAAGACGAACTGCTGCCGATGTTGGCCAAGCAGGCGCCGTTGAAGATGGCGAAAGTGGCGCCGATGCAAAGTTTCTCGCTGGGCAAGCGTCGCAAGAAACGCGACGGCTGGCTGATGAGCTTCACCTGGCTTATCGTGTTCGTGGTGATCGGCCTGACCGGCGCCTGGTGGTGGCAAAACCACAAGGCGCAGCAGGAAGAGATCGCCACCATGGCCGATCAATCCTCGGCGCAGCTTTCACAGAATAACGAAGGGCAGTCCGTGCCGCTGACCGACGGTAATGCCGACGCCGGCACCAACGTGCCGTTGACCGACAACAGCGCCGCGCCGGCCGATACCGGCGCAGCGGCTCAGGCGCCGGCGGCGACCGCCCAGGCGCCGAGCGCGGCTCAGCAGCAGCCTGCCGTGGTGTCGCCAAGCCAGACTACCCTGCCGGAAACCGCGCCGGCGGCGCAAGCGCCGTTGCCGACCGCCGATGCGGGCGTGGCTGCGCCGGCGGCCGAACCGAACGCGCTGGTGATGGATTTCTCCGCCGACTGCTGGCTGCAGGTGACCGACGCGAGCGGTAAAACGCTGTTCAGCGGCACCCAGAAGCAAGGCGGCAAGCTGAACCTGACCGGCACTGCGCCGTATAAACTGACCATCGGCGCGCCGGCGGCAGTTCAGATCCAGTATCAGGGTAAACCGGTTGATTTAAGCCGGTTCGTTAAGTCAAACCGTGTTGCTCGCCTGACCGTCGCCGCGCAGTAATCGCGCGGCACCGGTCGTGATGTCAGAGCAGCAATGGAGAGTAAGTAATGCATAACCAAGCGCCCATCAACCGTCGAAAATCTACACGCATTTACGTCGGCAAGGTGCCTATTGGTGATGGCGCGCCGATTGCCGTGCAGTCGATGACCAACACCCGTACCACCGATGTTGAAGCAACGGTTAATCAGATCAAAGCGCTGGAGCGCGTGGGCGTCGACATCGTCCGCGTTTCGGTTCCAACCATGGACGCCGCCGAGGCGTTCAAACTGATCAAGCAGCAGGTCAACGTGCCGCTGGTCGCCGATATCCACTTCGATTATCGCATCGCACTGCAGGTGGCCGAATATGGCGTAGACTGCCTGCGCATCAACCCGGGCAACATCGGCAACGAATCGCGCATTCGCTCGGTGGTGGACTGCGCCCGTGACAAGAACATCCCGATTCGCATCGGCGTCAACGGCGGCTCGCTGGAAAAAGACCTGCAGGAAAAGTACGGCGAACCTACGCCGGAAGCGCTGCTGGAATCCGCCATGCGCCACGTGGACATCCTCGATCGCCTCAACTTCGACCAGTTTAAGGTCAGCGTCAAGGCGTCGGACGTGTTCCTGGCGGTGCAATCCTACCGCTTGCTGGCGTCGCGCATCGATCAGCCGCTGCACCTGGGCATCACCGAAGCCGGCGGCGCGCGCAGCGGGTCGGTCAAATCGGCCATCGGCCTGGGTATGCTGCTGTCTGAAGGCATCGGCGATACCCTGCGCATCTCGCTGGCGGCGGATCCGGTCGAAGAGGTGAAGGTCGGTTTCGACATCCTGAAGTCGCTGCGCATCCGCGCGCGCGGCATCAACTTCATCGCCTGCCCGACCTGCTCGCGTCAGGAGTTCGACGTGATCGGCACGGTGAACGCGCTGGAGCAGCGCCTGGAAGACATCATCACGCCGATGGACGTTTCGATCATCGGCTGCGTGGTGAACGGCCCGGGCGAAGCGCTGGTGTCCACCATGGGCGTAACCGGCGGCCACAAGAAGAGCGGCTTCTATGAAGACGGCGTGCGCCAGAAAGAGCGTTTCGACAACGAACAGATGATCGACCAGCTGGAAGCGAAAATTCGCGCCAAGGCCGCGATGATGGACGAAAGCAAACGCATCACGGTCAACATGCTGGAAAAATAAGCGTTATCGCTACACGGCGGGCCTGTTGGCCCGCTTGTTTATGAACCTGAAGGGCAGAAAACCGCATCCGCGTTGAATACCGGGCGGCAAAGTCCCTATAATCGGGTTCATTTTTACAGACAACGGACAGAGAACTCACGTGGCAAAGAACATTCAAGCCATTCGCGGCATGAACGACTACCTGCCGGAAGAAACGGCATTATGGCAGCGTATTGAAGGCACCCTCAAGCAGGTGCTGGGCGGCTACGGTTACAGCGAAATCCGGTTGCCGATTGTAGAGCAGACCCCGTTATTCAAACGCGCGATCGGCGAAGTGACCGACGTCGTGGAAAAAGAGATGTATACCTTCGAAGACCGCAACGGCGAAAGCCTGACGCTGCGTCCGGAAGGGACGGCCGGCTGCGTGCGCGCCGGCATCGAACATGGTCTGCTGTACAATCAGGAACAGCGTCTGTGGTACATCGGCCCGATGTTCCGCTACGAGCGCCCGCAGAAGGGGCGTTACCGTCAGTTCCATCAGCTGGGCGCGGAAGTGTTCGGCCTGCAAGGCCCGGATATCGACGCCGAGCTGATCCTGCTGACCGCCCGCTGGTGGAAAGCGCTGGGCATCGCCGAGCACGTCACGCTGGAGCTGAACTCCATCGGTTCGCTGGAGGCGCGCGCCAACTACCGCGACGCGCTGGTGGCGTTCCTGGAGCTGCACGTCGAGGTGCTGGACGAAGACTGCAAACGCCGCATGTACAGCAACCCGCTGCGCGTGCTGGACTCCAAGAATCCTGAGGTGCAGGCGCTGCTGAACGACGCGCCGCGCCTGTCCGAGTACCTGGACGAAGAATCCCGTGCTCACTTCGCCGGTCTGTGTGAACTTTTGGCGCAGGCAGGTATCCCATATACCGTTAACGAGCGCCTGGTGCGCGGTCTGGATTACTACAACCGCACCGTGTTTGAGTGGGTAACCACCAGCCTGGGCGCGCAGGGCACCGTCTGCGCGGGCGGCCGTTACGACGGCCTGGTCGAGCAACTGGGCGGCCGCGCCACCCCGGCGGTCGGTTTCGCCATGGGCCTGGAGCGTCTGGTGCTGCTGGTGCAGGCAGTCAACCCGGAATTCAAGGCGCCGTCGGCTATCGACGTGTACGTCATTTCTTCCGGCGCGGGCACCCAGAGCGCGGCGATGCAGCTGGCTGAACAGGTGCGCGACGCGGCGCCGCAGCTGAAGCTGATGACCAATTACGGCGGCGGCAACTTCAAGAAGCAGATCACCCGTGCGGACAAATGGGGCGCGCGCATCGCGCTGATCCTGGGTGAGAGCGAAGTGGCGGCGCAGCAGGTGGTGGTGAAAGACCTGCGCAGTGGTGAACAAGAAACGCTGGCGCAAAGCGAAGTCGCTGCGCGTCTGGCTTTGATGTTAGGTTAAGGAGAAGGACACCGTGGAAGTCTATACCACTGAAAACGAACAAGTCGACGCACTGCGTCGGTTCTTTGCCGAGAACGGCAAAGCGCTGGCGGTGGGCGTGGTGCTCGGAATTGGTGCCCTGGTTGGCTGGCGTTATTGGCAGAGCCATGAAAACTCCAACATGATGGCGGCATCGCAATCCTATCAGGAAGCCAGCGATCGTCTGGCGGCCGGCAAGCCGGATGACGTGGCTGCCGCAGAGAAATTTGTCCAGGCCAACGGCAACAGCTACGGCGTACTGGCCGCGCTGCAGTTGGCCAAGCACTTTGTCGAACAGAATGATTTCGCCAAGGCGGAACAACAATTGGTGCTGGCGCAGGGCCAGACCAAAGACGACAACCTGTTGGCGATGATCGACCTGCGTCTGGCGCGCGTCCAGCTGCAGGAGAAAAAGCTGGATGAAGCGCTGAAAACGCTGGATGGCGTGAAAGGCGAAGGCTGGGTGGCGATGATGCAGGATGTGCGCGGCGATGTATTGCTGGCCAAGGGCGACGCCAAGGGCGCGCGCGAAGCTTACAGCAAAGGCATTGAGTCCAATGCTTCTCAGGCGCTGCAGGTTCTGCTGCGCATGAAATTGAATAACTTGTCCAGCTAAGGGGAATTCCCATGCAATTGCGTAAAACACTCTTGGTCGGACTGGTTTCCGCTGCCTTGCTGAGTGGTTGCTCGCTGTTTAACAGCGAAGAAGACGTGGTTACCATGTCGCCGTTGCCGAAAGTTGAAAATCAGTTTACGCCGAGCAAGGCGTGGAGCACCTCGGTGGGCGACGGTATCGGTGAGTATTACTCCCACCTGCGTCCGGCCTATCAGGACAGCACCATTTATGCCGCCGATCGCTTCGGCATCGTGAAAGCGATGGACGCCGACAGCGGCAACGAGAAGTGGAAGGTCAATCTTTCCGAGAAGACCGGCTTCTTCTCCAGCAACCTGTCTGCGCTGCTGTCGGGCGGCCTGACGGTCGCGGGCGACAAGGTTTACGTCGGCAGCGAAAAAGCGGTGGTTTACGCATTGAACACCGCCGACGGCGCCATCGCCTGGCAGACCAAAGTGGCCGGCGAAGCGATCTCCCGTCCGGTTGTCAGCGACGGCATGGTGTTGGTGCACACCTCCAACGGCATGCTGCAGGCGCTGAACGAAGCCGACGGCGCGGTGAAGTGGACGGTTAACCTGGACATGCCTTCGCTGTCGCTGCGCGGTGAATCCGCGCCGGCCGTCGCTTTTGGCGCCGCCATCGTCGGCGGTGACAACGGCCGCGTCAGTGCGGTGCTGATGCAGCAGGGCCAGATTATCTGGCAACAGCGTATTTCTCAGCCGAGCGGCGCGACCGAAATCGATCGTCTGAACGACGTGGACACCACGCCGGTGATCGTTGACGGCGTGGTCTACGCGCTGGGTTACAACGGCAACCTGACGGCGCTGGATCTGCGTTCCGGCCAGATTATCTGGAAACGCGAGCTGGGTTCGGTGAATGATTTCATCGTCGACGCGGGCCGCATCTACCTGATCGACCAGAACGATCGCGTGGTGGCGCTCAGCACCGAAGGCGGCGTGACCGTGTGGACGCAGAGCGATCTGCTGCACCGTAACCTGACGCCGCCGGTGATGTATAATGGTTATCTGGTGACCGGTGACGCCGAAGGTTATCTGCACTGGATCAACACCACCGATGGCCGTTTTGTCGCCCAGCAGGAAGTGGACAGCTCCGGCTTCCTGTCTGCGCCGATGGTGGCCAGCGACAAGCTGATTATCCAGGCTCGCGGCGGGAAAGTTTACGCTTTCACCCGCTAACGCCGCTCGTCGTGACCCTTCTTGCACCCGAAAGCTTTCGGGTTGCAGCCAGGCGGCAAGCGCATGAGTCCTCGGGAGCTCAGTGAACTGAGTGACCGGGGCGAGGGTGCGCAGACAACGCCGCTGTGGCGCGAAAGATGAAGGGGAAAACGGCTCCTGAGTGTTCAGGGGCCGTTTCGTATTTTATAAGCTGCACCGCTGGTGTCTATCCACAGTGCAGTAACGCATTGATTATTAAGTAATGAGGCTTCAACAATGATACCTGTCGTCGCGCTGGTCGGGCGCCCGAATGTGGGTAAATCCACCTTGTTCAACCGTTTAACCCATACGCGTGATGCGCTGGTGGCGGATTTCCCGGGGCTGACGCGTGACCGCAAGTATGGTCGTGCTGAAATCGAAGGCAATGAATTCATCATCGTCGATACCGGCGGCATCGACGGCACCGAAGACGGCGTAGAAACGCGCATGGCCGGCCAGTCGCTGCTGGCGATCGAAGAAGCGGACATCGTGCTGTTCATGGTCGACGCCCGCGCCGGCCTGATGCCGGCGGATCAGGGCATTGCCCAGCACCTGCGCAGCCGCCAGAAGGCGACCTTCCTGGTGGCCAACAAGACCGACGGCCTGGATCCGGACACCGCCACCGCCGATTTCTACTCGCTCGGTCTGGGTGAAGTGTTCGCTATCGCCGCTTCTCACGGTCGCGGCGTGACCCAGCTGATTGAACACGTGCTGGTGCCGTTCGTGCCGGAAAAACCGGAAGACGTCGAGCTGACCGAGGAAGAGGCCAACGCCGCTTACTGGGCCGAGCAAAACGGTGAAACGCTGGAAGGCGAAGAAGACGAAGAGCCGGAAGAAGCGTTCAATCCGCAGGATCTGCCGATCAAACTGGCGATCGTCGGCCGCCCGAACGTCGGTAAGTCTACGCTCACTAACCGTATCCTCGGCGAGGAGCGCGTGGTGGTGTATGACATGCCGGGCACCACCCGCGACAGCATCTACATTCCGATGGTGCGCGACGAACGCGAATACGTGCTGATCGACACCGCCGGGGTGCGCAAACGCGGCAAGGTGACCGAAACCGTGGAGAAATTCTCGGTGATCAAGACCCTGCAGGCGATTGAAGACGCCAACGTGGTGCTGCTGGTGATTGACGCGCGTGAAGGCATTTCCGATCAGGACCTCTCGCTGCTCGGCTTTATCCTCAATAGTGGGCGCTCACTGGTGATTGCGGTCAACAAGTGGGACGGCATGAGCGAAGAAGATCGCGAGCACGTGAAAGAGATGCTCGATTTGCGCCTGGGCTTCGTCGACTTCGCGCGCGTGCACTTCATTTCCGCCCTGCACGGCAGCGGCGTCGGCAACCTGTTCGAATCGGTACAGGAAGCCTACGAGTGCGCAACCCGCCGCGTAAACACCTCGATGCTGACCAAAATCATGCAGATGGCGGTTGACGATCACCAGCCGCCGTTGGTGCGCGGCCGCCGCGTGAAGCTGAAATATGCCCATGCCGGCGGTTACAACCCGCCGATCGTGGTGATCCACGGCAACCAGGTCAGCGATCTGTCCGATTCGTACAAGCGCTATCTGATGAACTACTTCCGCCGCTCGCTGAACGTGATGGGGACGCCGATCCGCATCCAGTTCAAAGAGGGTGACAACCCGTTCGCCGGCAAACGCAACCTGCTGACGCCGACCCAGATGCGTAAGCGCAAGCGCCTGATGAGCCACCTGAAAAAGAGCAAGTAATCGCTCATGAGGGGCGCGGCAGTGATGCCGCGCCCTTTTTTATTGGCCCGAAATCGTTTTATTATCTGAAGATTACCTCGCCTGCCTGAAGGAACACCATGTCCTGGGAAACCTGGAGTTTTGCGTTTAACGTCACCGTGCCGAATCTGCTGATGATGCTGCTGGGGATCCTGCTGCGCCATTGGCGCCTGATGGATGACCGCTTCGTCGACGGTGCGACCCGCCTGGTGTTCAATCTGGCGCTGCCGTGCCTGCTGTTTTTCAGCATTGCCACCAACCATCCGCAGCTGCTCGGCAACCTGCCGCTGGTGCTGTTCGGCGCGGTCGGCACGCTGGCGACCTTCCTGCTTTTGGAGCTGGCGGCCAGGTGGTTGGTGAAAGAACCGCGTGAGCGCGGGGTGTTCGTGCAGGGCGGCTTCCGCGCCAATACCGCCATCGTCGGCCTGGCCTACGCCATGACCGCCTACGGCAGCGAAGGCATTGCGCTCGCCTCGCTGTACCTGACGGTGACGGTGATCCTGTTCAATATACTGTCGGTCATCACCCTCACGCGCAGTCTGCAGGGCGGGCAGGGCAAGAAAATCAGCCACCTGTCGCTGCTGCGCAGCATCGTCACCAACCCGCTGATCATCGGTCTGGTGTGCGGGCTGGCGTATGCGCAAACCGGGCTGGGGATCCCGGCCGTGATCCGCCAAACCGGCAGCTATATCTCCGCGCTGTCGCTGCCGCTGGCGCTGCTGTGCACCGGAGCCAGCCTGGATTTTCGCGCCATGTTCCGCTCGTCCAACGTGGCGGCGCTGTCGTCGGCGGCCAAGCTGTTTCTGGTGCCGTGCCTGATGACGCTGGCCGGCTGGCTGTGCGGGTTCCAGGGCGCGGCGCTGGGAATTATCTTCCTGTTTTCCGCCACGCCGACCGCTTCGGGCAGCTATGTGATGACGCGCGCCATGGGCGGCAACGCCACGCTGGCGGCCAATATTATCGCCATCACCACCGTCGGTTCGTTCTTCACCACCGCGTTGGGGATCTATTTTTTGCGCTCATGGGGCGCGATTTAACCTGGGAGTCGTTATGGACGCGCACTGTCCGCACTGTTGTCAGACCATGAATTGGGTAGCGGGTCACTACCATTGTGCCGCCTGTCAGCGCGATTATCGGCAGCTGGCGAGCTGCCCGGAGTGCGGGCAGCCGCTGCAAGAATTGAAAGCCTGCGGGGCGGTGGATTACCTGTGCCAGAACGGGCACGGGCTGATCTCCAAAAAGCGGGTGAATTTCAGCTATCAGCCGCTGTAAGCCCTCACTCATCCACCTGGCCGGTTTTCCACAGATCCACCAGCGCCTGCGGCGCGCTGCTTTCCGGGATTAACAGCACGATCTCGGTGCTCAGGGTGGGGCTGGTGTAGTTGATCTGTATGCGGTAGTAGCGTTGGTCGCCGCAGCCGGGGGAGTTGGGCTGGCCTTCTTCCTGCGCATAGGGCAGCGTCTGGTTCAGCAACTGATTCAGGCGCTGCCGCTGCTCCGGCGTGATATCGGCCAGCGCGATGCGGCGCTGGCCCGCCAGTTTGGGAATGTAGGCGAAGCCTCCCTCGCGCGCCAGCTCAATGACCGTATCCTGATTGAGCGTCGGCAGCGGTTTCATTATTCCACCCCCACCTGATGCCAGGCTTGCTGCACCTTGTCCGCCACGCTCTGGTCGAAACGCGCTTGCGCATGTTTCACCGTGGCGCGGGCGAAGGTGGCGAAATCGGCATTTTGCGGCAGCGCTTTGTCGCACACCGTGTCATACCAGACGTAGCCGGCTTTCTCCCAGGCGAAGCCGCCCAGCGCCGTCGCCGCCAGGTAGAAGGCGCGGTTGGGGATGCCGGAGTTGAGGTGCACGCCGCCGTTGTCTTCCTTGGTCTGGATATAATCCTTCATGCTGGCGGGTTGCGGGTCTTTGCCCAGCAGCGGGTCATCGTAGGCGGTGCCGGGCGCCGACATCGAGCGCAGCCCTTTGCCTTTGATGCCCTTGGCGAGCAGCCCGGCGCCGATCAGCCAGTCGGCTTTATCGGCGGTTTGCTGCAGGTGGAACTGCTTGACCAGCGAACCGAACACGTCGGACAGCGATTCGTTGAGCGCCCCGGACTGCTGGTAGTAGATCAGCCCGGCTTCACTCTCAGTCACGCCGTGCGCCAGCTCGTGGCCGACCACGTCGATGGCGATGGTGAAACGGTTGAAGATCTCGCCGTCGCCGTCGCCGAACACCATCTGCTGGCCGTTCCAGAAAGCGTTCTGGTACTCCTTGCCGTAGTGTACGCTGCCGACCAGCGGCAGTCCCTGGTTATCCAGTGAGTTGCGGCGGTAGGCCTGCCAGAAGAAATCGTAGGTGACGCCGAGGTAGTCGTAGGCTTCGTCCACCGCCACGTCGTGGTTGCTGGGCTGGCCCTCTTTACGCACCTGTTTGCCGGGCAGTTGGGTGCCGTTCTGGGCGTCGTAGATATCGCGGAGCGCTTCGCCGGCTCGGGCGTTTTTCTCGGGCGGTGAACGCAGCGGCTTGTTGCCGAGCAGGCTTTGCACGTGGTTCAGGGTGTGCAGCGCGCAGTCGCGCTGCGGGGCGTTGCCGTGTTCAATGATGCGGCGCAGCATGTAGGGAGGAATGACGGAACGCATGCGCTGGGCTGGCATAGTGGCTCTCCTTAGGCAAAAATTTTACCTCATCGAATGAATGCACTGTGCCTAAGTGTAGCCTACTCGTCATAAAGCCTGTGGTCATGCGTGCTCACCGCCGGCGCAGTCTTGTGCGGGCTGATGCGCCGCACCGAGGCGCGTACCGCCAGCCGGCCGTGCAGCAGCAGATTGCACGGCGGCGCGTCGGCGCGCAGCATGCGCCGCTGCAGCAGTTGGATCGCCTCGTAACCCAGTTCGTCGCGCGGCACCTGCACCGAGGTCAGCGGCACGTCATGGATTTCCGCCAGGTTGAAGCCGTCGGTGCTCATCACCGACACGTCGCCCGGCACGTTCAGCCCTCGCTTGTTGAGCGCCTTGACCGCCCCGACCGCCATGTAATCGCCGCCGGCCAGGATCGCCGTCGGCAGCGGGGCGTGGCCGTGGATGCCATCGAGATAGGTGGTCAGCGCCTGCTCGGCCTCTTCGCTGCCGAAGCCGGAGGTGGTGATCAGATGGCGGCCGTCGTCGAACGGCAGATGATGCCGGGCGTAGGCTTGCCGGATGCCCGCTAGCCGCAGCTCCATGGTGTGGCGGCGCAGACACTGCAGGTTGAGAATATGGCTGTGCCCCTGCTGGAACAGGTAGCTGGCGGAGTAATCACCGATCAACTGATGATCCGGCGAGACGCTGTCCAGCCGCATCTGCCGATCGCTGCAGTTGATCAGCACGCAAGGTTTGTGCAGATCGGCCGCCAGGGTGTGGATATGCTCGTCGTCGATGCCGATGATCAGCGCCGCTTCGGTGTGCGGATCGCTCATCTTTTCCAGAAACAGCGCGCCGTCGCTGCGTTGCTCTTCCAGCCCGCAGTAGCGGATGCGCACCTCATGCTGCATCAGCGCGGCGGCAATGCCCTGAATGACCTTGTAGTAGAAGATATCGGTGCGCACGTCGAACGCGCGCTGCGGCGCGAACACCATCACGTTGTTCAGCATCAGCCGGCCGCTGGAAATGCCCTGCAGAATGCCGTTTTGCTGCGCACAGTCCAGCACCTTGCGGCGCGCCTCGGCGCTGGTGTTGGCCTTGCCCGCCAGCACGCGGGAAACGGTGCTGATCGACAGCCCGGTTTGGCGGGCGATCTCCTGGATTTTCAGCTTTCCGTTCATTTTGTGATCTCCTTCAAATTCATCCGTGAGAATATTTTCACTGCGGATTTTCAGCGTCTTGACCGGATTTATCGGCCATTATGACTATTTTTTCACCCGCTTGTGAAAATCTTTGCAAAAAACCCCGTTTCGCTGTGCGCTATCGCTGAGTAGTCTGCATTGGTACACCAATTTTGGGACATGTCAGTCCAATTTTAACGGTGTGCGAAAAAGAAAACAAAAAATAAATCATGGGGTTGTGATGGACTGCCGGTCTGTTATGCGAGCGTTGGCCTGTGTTCACCGTCCCCTTTTGATAGCGCAACGTACCTTACCAATGCGCGCGTCGCTGTCACAGGCGGCCGCGGGGAGAGAACTGATGAGTGTGGAGATCAATCAGGCGGTCGCGCAGAGCGGCCGGCGCAAGTTCAAATCGCTGCGCTGGTGGATGCTGGCGCTGTTCTTGCTGGGCGTCACGGTCAACTACATCACCCGTAACTCGCTGGGCATTTTGGCGCCGGAGCTGAAAACCAGCTTGAACATGAGCACCGAGCAATATGCCTGGGTGGTGGCGTCGTTCCAGCTGGCCTACACGGTGTTTCAGCCGATCTGCGGCTGGCTGATCGACGTTATCGGCCTGAAGATGGGTTTTCTGATCTGCGCCGGCATCTGGGCGGTGGTATGCATGCTGCATGCCGGCGCCGGCAGCTGGCTGCAACTGGCCATTCTGCGCTTCTTTATGGGGGGCGCGGAGGCGGCGGCCACCCCGGCCAACGCCAAGGCGATCTCCGACTGGTTCCCAAAGAAGGAGCGGCCGATCGCCGCCGGTTGGGCGGGCGTCGGTTTCTCCATCGGCGCCATGCTGGCCCCGCCGATCATCGTCATCGCCCACGTCTCCTTCGGTTGGCAGGGCGCCTTCCTGTTCTCCGGCGCGCTGGCGCTGATCTGGGTGGTGCTGTGGTGGTTGTTCTACCACTCGCCGCAGCAGCACCCGAACCTCAGCCAGCAAGAGTTGGATCTGATCCGCGAAGACAACGAGCCGGTGCTGCCGAAGCTGCCGTTCCTCACCTCGCTGGCCAGCCTGTGCAAGAACAAGAAGTTCTACGGCATCGCCATCCCGGCTTTTCTCGCCGAGCCGGCTTGGGCGGTCTTCAGCTTCTGGGTGCCGCTGTACCTGGCCACCGAACGGGGCATGGATCTGAAACAGATCGCGATGTTCGCCTGGCTGCCGTTCCTGGCGGCGGATATCGGCAGCGTCGCCAGCGGCTATCTCACCACCCTGTACCGCAAATGGTTCGGCTGCAGCCGCGTCAACTCGGTGGTCGCCAGCTCGGTGACCGGCGCTTTCCTGATGGTGTCGCTGGCGTTTGTGGCGATCACCCAAGATCCCTATGTGGCGATCGCGCTGATCTCGATAGGCGGCTTCGGCCACCAGGTGATCTCCTGCATGCTCAGCGCCTTGGTGGTGGAATCGTTCGATAAAAACCAGATGGCGACGGTAAACGGCATGCGCGGTTCCAGCGCCTGGATCGCCAGCTTCCTGTTCACGCTGCTGATCGGCGCGGTGTCCGACACCATCGGCTTCAACCCGCTGTTCATCGCCATGGGTTTCTTTGACCTGATCGGCGCCCTGTTCCTGATTGCCCTGATCGCCGAACGCGGCGATAAGAAAACACCTTCACACAGCTAAGTGGAATGCTTATGAAAACCTTGAAAAACTGGACGCTGGCGGCGCAGCATGCCGACCACGTTGAGCTACTGGTCGATGAACGCCACCGTTTCTGCCTGTACGTGCTGGAAAACGATCTGTTCCGCGTGTTGATCAAACGTGAGGGCGAGCTGGCGCTGGATCGCACCTGGAGCATCGCGCCGCAGGAGGATGTGCCCTGGGAGGGGCGCGATCGGCTCAGCGTCGCCGGTTTCAGCCTGCCGGGCTATCAGCTGTGCCAGGAGGGCGATCGGCTGGTGGTCAGCACGCCGCGGCTGCGCGTGACGGTGCATCAGCCGCTGTGGTTGGCGTGGGAGTATTGCAATGCCGCCGGCGAGTGGCGGCCGCTGGCGGCGGATCGGCCAACCAGCGCCTACCTGCTCAATGCACACGGCGATGGCGTGGCGCACTACCAGCGGCGTTTCGCCGATGAGCGCTATTATGGCCTGGGGGAGAAAGCCGGCGATCTGGAACGCACCGGCCGCCGCTTTGAGATGCGCAATCTGGACGCCATGGGCTACAACGCCGCCAGCACCGATCCGCTGTACAAACACATTCCGTTCACCATTACCCGTGGGCCGGAGGCGAGCTTCGGCCTGTTTTACGACAACCTGAGCAGCTGCTGGCTGGATCTGGGCAACGAGATCGACAACTACCACGCGGCCTATCGCCGCTATCAGGCCGAAGCGGGCGATCTGGATTACTACCTGTTCCTCGGGCCGAAGGTTTTGGACGTCACCAAGGCCTTCGTGCGCCTGACCGGCCGCACCCACTTCGGGCCGAAGTGGAGCCTGGGCTATAGCGGCTCGACCATGCATTATACCGACGCGCCGGACGCCCAGCAGCAGCTGCAGCAGTTCATTGCGCTGTGCCGCCAGCACGCCATTCCCTGCGACTCCTTCCAGCTGTCGTCGGGCTACACCTCGATCAACAACAAGCGCTACGTGTTCAACTGGAACTACGACAAGGTGCCGCAGCCCAAGCAATTGAGCCAGGCGTTTCACGACGCCGGTCTCAGGCTGGCGGCCAACATCAAGCCGTGCCTGCTGCAGGATCACCCGCAGTATCAGGCGGTGGCGGCGCAGGGGCTGTTTATCCGCGATTCGCAAAGCGACGCACCCGAGCGCTCCAGCTTCTGGGATGACGAGGGATCGCACCTCGACTTCACCAACCCGGCGGCGGTGCGCTGGTGGCAGCAGGGCGTCACGCAGCAGCTGCTGGAGATGGGCATCGACTCGACCTGGAACGACAACAACGAATACGAAGTGTGGGACGGCGAAGCGCGCTGCCACGGCTTCGGGCGGCCGATCGCCATCAAGCACATCCGCCCGGTGATGCCACTGCTGATGATGCGCGCCTCGATGGAGGCCCAGCAGCGCTTCGCGCCGCAGAAGCGGCCGTACCTGATCTCGCGCTCCGGCTGCGCCGGCATGCAGCGCTACGTGCAGACCTGGAGCGGCGACAACCGCACCAGCTGGCAGACGCTGCGCTACAACATCCGCATGGGGCTGGGCATGAGCCTGTCCGGGCTGTATAACCTCGGCCACGATGTCGGCGGCTTCTCGGGCGACAAGCCGGATGCGGAGCTGCTGGTGCGCTGGGTGCAAAACGGCGTGATGCATCCGCGTTTCACCATTCATTCCTGGAACGACGACGCCACGGTCAACGAGCCCTGGATGTACCCGGCCGCCACCCCGGCGGTGCGCGAGGCGATCAACCTGCGCTACCGGCTGCTGCCGTATTTCTACACCCTGTTATGGCAGGCCTGCGCCGACGACGAGCCGATGCTGCGCCCGACCTTCCTCGATCATGAACTGGATGCGCGCACCTTCGGCGAGAACGACGATTTTCTGATCGGCCGCGATCTGCTGGTGGCCAGCGTGGTGGAACCGGGGCAGCGCCGGCGTTCGGTGTATCTGCCGGACAACGGCGAAGGCTGGTACTGCTTCTACAGCGGCCAATGGTTCGGCGGCGGCCAGACGGTGACGCTGGCGGCGCCGCTGGAGCGTGTGCCGCTGCTGGTGCGCGCCGGGGCGGCGCTGCCGCTGTCGCAGCGGCTGGCGCATGTGGACGTGGCCGCCGACGATCGGCGCGAGCTGCGGCTGTTTCCGCTCAAGGGCTGCGGCGCAAGCAGCGGGCTGCTGTTTGAGGACGACGGTGAAAGTGAAGGCTGGCGGCAGGGCGATGCGCTGTGGCTGCGCTGGGAAATGCACTGCGACAATCAGCGCATCATGCTGGAGATCACGACGGAAGGGCGTTTCCGCCCGGCCTGGCGCACGTTGGCGCTCAGCTTGCCGGAAGGCGAAACGCGCGCGCTGTGGGTGAACGGCGAACCGGGCGAGCGTTTTACGCTGGAGTAGGGGTTACTCGGCCGCGCGTTTCTTGCGCGGCTTCTTGGCGACGGTGATGGTTTTCACCTCGCTTTCCACCCAGCCGTCCTGCAGGCGGGTTTTCAGCAGTTCGCCGACCTGCGCCTGTTTGGTGGTTTTCAGCAGCTCGCCGCGCGGGGTTTGCGTCACGCTGTAGCCGCGCGCCAGCGTCGCCAGCGGGCTGACGGTTTCCAGCTGGCTGCAGGCCACGCCGAAGCGCTGGCGGTAGGCGTTGAGCTGCCGCTCCATCGCCTGCTGCAGGCGGTATTCCTGCTGCTGTACGCGCTGTTGGTAGCGGTGAATGCGGCCCTGTGGCTGCACCTGCGCCAGCCGCTGCTGGGCGCGCTCGCTGCGGCGGGCGGCCAGGCGCAGCTGTTGCTGCATGCCGTCTTCCATCCTGCGCTGCAGCTTGAACAGCAGCGTCTGCTGGCGCGCCAGGCGCAGATGCGGATGCTGCTGCTGTAAACGGTGGTGAATGCGGGTGAACTGCTGCTGGCGCTGCGCCAGGTAGTAATCCATCGCCATCTCCAGCCGCTGCTGCTGCGACTGCAGCTGGCGCAACAGCTCAAGCTGATTGCGGCTGACCAGTTCGGCGGCGGCGGAAGGGGTCGGCGCGCGCAGATCGGCGACGAAATCGGCGATGGTGACGTCGGTTTCATGGCCGACGGCGCTGACGATCGGAATGCGGCTGGCGAAGATCGCTCGCGCCACGCGTTCGTCGTTGAAGCTCCACAGATCTTCCAGCGAACCGCCGCCGCGGCCGACGATCAGCACGTCGCATTCATCGCGGCGGTTGGCGGCCTCGATGGCGCGCACGATCTGCATCGGCGCTTCCGCGCCCTGCACCGAGGTGGGGTAGATGACGATCGGCAGCGACGGATCGCGCCGCTGCAAGACCTGCAGAATATCGTGCAGCGCCGCGCCGCTGGCGGAGGTGATCACCCCGACGCGTTTGGCCGGCGCGGGCAGCGGCTGCTTGAACTGCTGATCGAACAGCCCTTCGGCGCTCAGGCGCTGTTTCAACTGCTCGAACTGTTGCTGCAGCAGGCCGTCGCCGGCGGGTTGCATGCTCTCGGCGATCAGCTGGTAGTCGCCGCGCGGTTCATACAGCGTGATGCTGGCGCGCACCAGGACCTGTTGGCCGTTTTGCGGCCGGAAGGTGACGCGGCGGTTGCTGTTGCGGAACATCGCGCAGCGCACCTGGGCGCGATCGTCTTTCAGCGTGAAATACCAGTGGCCGGAGGCGGGCTGGGAGAGGTTGGAGATCTCGGCGGAGAGCCAAATCTGCCCCATTTCCCTTTCCAGCAGTTGGCGAACCGTCTGATTCAGGCGGCTTACGGTAAAAATGGAAGGCGAAACAGGTAGCGACATGTGACCCAGATCAAATTTCAAAACAATCACTTAATTGGTCGATACTACATGGCTGAAAAAGGTAATCAAGACTTTTTGTAAGAAAGTGCTGGAGGCAACCGATTCCGCTCTGTATAATGCCGCGGCAATATTTTATCTTTTTCACAGCCCACCCTGGTGAGATATTGCCCATGCTACGTATCGCTAAAGAAGCTCTGACGTTTGACGACGTCCTCCTGGTTCCAGCCCACTCCACGGTTCTGCCTAACACCGCAGAGCTCGGCACTCAACTGACCAAAACCATCCGCCTGAACATCCCTATGCTGTCCGCAGCCATGGATACCGTTACCGAATCCGGCCTGGCCATCGCGCTGGCGCAGGAAGGCGGCCTGGGCTTCATCCACAAAAACATGTCCATCGAGCGTCAGGCTGAAGAAGTCAGCCGCGTGAAGAAACATGAAAGCGGCGTAGTCACCGACCCGCAGACCGTTACTCCGGCCACCACGCTGCAGGAAGTGAAAGAGCTGACCGCGCGCAACGGCTTCGCCGGTTACCCGGTCGTTACCGAAGACAACGAGCTGGTCGGCATCATCACCGGCCGCGACGTGCGCTTCGTGACCGATCTGACCCAGCCGGTGACTGCGGTGATGACGCCGAAAGATCGCCTGGTCACCGTGAAAGAAGGTGAAGCGCGCGACGTGGTGCTGCAGAAGATGCACGAAAAGCGCGTAGAAAAAGCGCTGGTGGTGGACGACAGCTTCCATCTGCTGGGCATGATCACCGTTAAAGACTTCCAGAAAGCGGAACGTAAGCCGAACGCCTGTAAAGATGAGCACGGCCGTCTGCGCGTGGGCGCGGCGGTCGGCGCCGGCGCCGGCAACGAAGAGCGCGTCGACGCGCTGGTGGCGGCAGGCGTTGACGTCCTGCTGATCGACTCCTCGCACGGCCACTCCGAAGGCGTGTTGCAGCGCATCCGCGAAACCCGCGCCAAATACCCGGATCTGCAGATCGTCGGCGGCAACGTCGCGACCGCAGCGGGCGCCAAAGCGCTGGCTGAAGCCGGCGTGAGCGCGGTGAAAGTGGGTATCGGCCCAGGCTCCATCTGCACCACCCGTATCGTGACCGGCGTGGGCGTACCGCAGATCACCGCCATCGCTGACGCGGTGGAAGCGCTGGAAGGCACCGGCATTCCGGTTATCGCCGACGGCGGTATCCGCTTCTCCGGCGACATCGCCAAAGCGATCGCCGCAGGCGCATCCTGCGTGATGGTCGGCTCCATGCTGGCGGGCACCGAAGAATCCCCGGGCGAAATCGAGCTGTATCAGGGCCGCTCGTTCAAATCTTACCGCGGCATGGGCTCGCTGGGCGCAATGTCCAAAGGCTCTTCCGACCGTTACTTCCAGACCGATAACGCCGCCGACAAACTGGTGCCGGAAGGTATCGAAGGCCGCGTGGCCTATAAAGGCATGCTGAAAGCCATCGTGCACCAGCAGATGGGCGGCCTGCGCTCCTGCATGGGCCTGACCGGCTGCGCCACCATCGACGATCTGCGCACCAAGGCGGAGTTCGTGCGCATCAGCGGCGCCGGCATTCAGGAAAGCCACGTGCACGACGTGACCATCACCAAAGAGTCACCGAACTACCGCATGGGCTAATGCCTTAACCTCTCCTGAGTGAGAGGCCGGGGTGGGGCGCCAAGCCCCATCCCGAAACACACATTTTCGCTCTTTTTCTCTTGTTGCTGGAATTCGCCTCACATGACACAAAATATCCATAAGCATCGCATCCTGATACTGGACTTCGGTTCGCAATACACCCAACTGGTCGCCCGCCGCGTGCGCGAAATCGGCGTTTACTGCGAACTGTGGGCCTGGGACGTTAGCGAAGAGCAGATCCGCGAATTCAACCCAAGCGGCATCATCCTGTCCGGCGGCCCGGAAAGCACCACCGAAGCCGGCAGCCCGCGCGCCCCGGACTACGTGTTCAACGCCGGCGTGCCGGTGCTGGGCGTGTGCTACGGCATGCAGACCATGGCGATGCAGCTGGGCGGCCATGTGCAGGGCTCCAACGAACGCGAGTTCGGCTACGCGCAGGTGGAAATCGTCAACGAGAGCGCGCTGCTGCGCGACATCGAAGACGCCATCAGCCCGGCGGGCAAACCGCTGCTGGACGTGTGGATGAGCCACGGCGACAAAGTGACCGCGATCCCGTCCGACTTCGTGACCGTCGCCAGCACCGACACCTGCCCGTTCGCCATTATGGCCAACGAAGAAAAACGCTTCTACGGCGTGCAGTTCCACCCGGAAGTGACCCACACCCGTCAGGGCCAGCGCATGCTGGAGCGCTTCGTACTGGACATCTGCCAGTGTGAAGCCCTGTGGACGCCGGCCACCATTATCGAAGATGCGGTCGAGCGCATCCGCGAGCAGGTGGGTGAAGACCACGTGATCCTCGGCCTGTCCGGCGGCGTTGACTCCTCCGTCACCGCGATGCTGCTGCACCGCGCCATCGGCAAGCGCCTGACCTGCGTGTTTGTCGACAACGGCCTGCTGCGCCTGAACGAAGCCAAGCAGGTGATGGAAATGTTCGGCGACCACTTCGGCCTGAACATCGTGCACGTCGAGGCGGAAAACCGCTTCCTGACCGCGCTGGCGGGCGTGGACGAACCGGAAGCCAAGCGTAAAATCATCGGCCGCGTGTTCGTTGAAGTGTTCGACGAAGAAGCCTGCAAGCAAGAGCAGGTGAAATGGCTGGCGCAGGGCACCATCTACCCGGACGTGATCGAATCCGCCGCTTCCGCCACCGGCAAAGCGCACGTGATCAAGTCGCACCACAACGTGGGCGGCCTGCCGAAGGAAATGAAGCTGGGCCTGGTCGAGCCGCTGAAAGAGCTGTTCAAAGACGAAGTGCGCAAAATTGGCCTGGAACTGGGCCTGCCGTACGACATGCTGTACCGTCACCCGTTCCCGGGCCCAGGTCTGGGCGTGCGCGTGCTGGGCGAAGTGAAGAAAGAGTACTGCGATCTGCTGCGCCGCGCCGACGCCATCTTCATCGAAGAGCTGCACAAAGCCGACCTGTACAACAAAGTCAGCCAGGCGTTCACCGTGTTCCTGCCGGTGCGTTCGGTCGGCGTGATGGGCGACGGCCGCAAATACGACTGGGTGGTCTCCCTGCGTGCGGTAGAAACCATCGACTTCATGACCGCGCACTGGGCGCATCTGCCGTATGACTTCCTCGGCCGCGTCTCCAACCGCATCATCAACGAAGTGGACGGCATCTCCCGCGTGGTGTACGACATCAGCGGCAAGCCGCCGGCGACGATTGAGTGGGAGTAATCCTGCGTCCGGCGTAGGCTGGCGTCAGTGAACCGCACATGAGAACCAAACCCGCTTAACGGCGGGTTTTTTTATGCCCGATGTTTGGCGTCCTGTGCCGTAGACGGCCTCCGATCCGAAAGGAGGGCTGGGTTGAGAGAGGCGCGAACGGAGAGGACAGCCCGCGCGGAGCCGCCTGCGCTTTGCTTACGGCTCATTTCCTGAGGCGCGGCGTTTTCCATCTCGGTTTTGCGCCTATCCGCAGCACGGTATTCTGCAACCACGCGCACTTCGCCGGTGCGATGATGTCGTCGGATAACGGGGCTTTATTCACCGTATCCGCCGGGCCGCGGCATTAAAATGAATTGCCGTATTGAGGCACGTCGACTCATCGGCATCGGGCTATAGCGTAGCTAATTAATCCTCTGCGAAAATTAAAGGACTCTGCAAGCCTTTTTATGGGATTTTTCTGAAATACTTGGTCTGACGAATAAATATATCAGAAGGATATGGTGAATTAGTCTATTTCTTATTTTATAAATCTTTCCTTCTGTTTTTATTGAGGAAATCAGCGGTTTTATTGTATTTAATAACGCTTCTCAAGGGCGATTCCTACGTTTTATCGGCATTAATTGCTTGGAATTGAAATTCTAATTATATGATTTTTCTTGTCTTTTAATTATTGTCGTAACATAAAGTGCGAACTGTGTAATTATCTGGTATTTGATATTTTCTAAGCTATCTACATAGGCTACTCTAAATGTAAGGGTATTAAAATGCACCGCCGAGAGGGAGGCAAACGATTTATCAACGGATGCCAGGACATGCTTTCTTTTGACTGCTTAGTTGCACAACGTCAGGATGGATATTGGTCAAGATGAAAGGGACAGGAAAAGCCTTCACCAGGGAAAAGCTTTATAAGAATTATACCAATAACGTCACAAGGAGGATGTCTACCCAAAAAGAAGTATCTCTTTGTCAATCAACTATAAAAGGTTCATCGTTTTTCACATTCTAATCCTAATTGCATGATTGCGGCAGCGCTTTGTTTTTCATTTTAATGGATAAAAGCCCAATGAGCAGGTTGTCTGAGGGTGGGTTTTGTTAGGGCATGGATGTCATTATGAGTTACCAGCATAGTATTGTGGTCGAGCTAGTTAATTTGATCGAGATGAATATACAGCATGATCTCTCGATAGAAAAGTTATCGGATTTGTCTGGTTATTCGAAATGGCACTTGCAAAGAATGTTTCAGCGTTATACGGGAATGAAAATAGCGACGTATATCAGAAATAGGCGTCTGAGCAAGTCTGCCGTCATGCTCAAACAGTCTGATTTAAAAGTATTGGAAGTGGCTACTGCTATCGGCTTTAGCTCCCAGCAGGCTTTTAGCCGCGCCTTTCAACGCTTTTTCGGTGAAAGCCCAAAGGACTTTAGAACGAGCCAGGAATGGGACTTTTCCAAACATCTCCCTCCCTTTTTAATACAAAATCCGTCAGCATATCATTTTATCGAAATGCCCAAGAACATATACCTGCTTAAGGGATATAAGTTTTTTCTCTATCATTCGATGAATGCTTCCAGCTCTGGAGGAGAGGAACGACAGAAATACAGCAGCCGCACAGGGAAAAACACCGATACGTCAATGCACACGGTAAAGTTGGCATCATCCGGTTGGGAAGTAACGCTCAGCAAAGGGTACTACGAGACACGCAATCTGACGTTGATAAGAGGGCAGTATTTGTTGTTCGAGTTTAACGGCAGGTTGAACGAATACCTGGTTTTTTTTGACAGCATCTATGACGCCTATCTTCCTTTGCTTGGCGTGCGAATAAGAAACGGCTTTTTAATTGAATTGCATAAAGAAAAGAATTTTCAATACGCAGAACTTAACGTCAAGGTGTTGGTTTATATTGGCAAGTCTTGACGCTATTCGGGCAGTAAAACAGAGGGATTATCCCAAGGAAAAGGAGGTGCTTATCAGGGTGATTAATTAGCGCTCGGGCTGTTGCCGTTTTTATCTCTATCGATTTTAATTTTAAAAGGAAGTCAGTTATGACTAGTTCTAGTTTGAACACGTTCCCTGTGGGTTATGAGTATGTCAACTTTGTTAATTGGTCAAAAGAAATCTCCGGCAATCATATTCTGACCTGCTATCCACAAAATACGGATGAGCTCTTGGCCGTGATTAACTGGGCGCATGAGAATAAATATTGCGTGCGTCCGGTTGGCATCAAGCACAACTGGTCACCGCTCGTTATTGCAAACGGGGAGGATAACAGCAATGTCGTGCTGATCGACCTCACCAGGAAATTCAAAAACATCTCAATCAATAAAGTGGGAGAGCATGGATACGTCACCGCGCAAACGGGGGTGACAATGCAGGCTTTGCTCACTGAATTAGAAAAAAAGAAACTCGGCTTTTACGCGACGCCGGCGCCTGGCGATCTGACCCTGGGCGGCGTGCTCGCCATCGGCGGCCATGGAACCTGCATCCCGGCAAAAGATGAGCGTCTGGCTGAGTTTGCCAGCTTTGGTTCCGTGAGCAATAGCGTGGTGTCGCTAAAAGCTGTCGTTTGGGATCAGGCGCGGTCGAAGTATGAATTAAAGGAGTTTACGCGTGATAATGCGGAGAGCTCGGCATTCCTGGTGCATGTCGGCCGGGCTTTTATCAGCGAAGTGACGCTGCAGGTGCCGCGCAACCGGCGTTTACGCTGTCAAAGTTATGTTAATGTCACCGCGGCGGATCTTTTTTCTACTGCGAGCACGACAAAAAATACCTTCAGCCATTTCTTGGATCTGTGCGGGCGCGTTGAAGTCATCTGGTTCCCGTTCACGGAAAAACCATGGCTGAAAGTGTGGAAGCAAGAAGACAGCTTCCCAAAAGTGTCAAAACCGGTTAATGGTCCATTTAACTATCCGTTCTCGGATAATTTGCCGGTTAAAATTTCCGATATCATTAAAAAAATCAATAATGGCCACCCGGAGCTGACCCCGACACTCGGCAAGGCGCAGATGGAGTTGGTCAGCATTGGTTTAGGGGCCACCGTGTCGGCGGATCTGTGGGGGTGGAGCAAGGATCTGCTGTTGTATGTGAAGCCGACAACGCTGCGCGTGACGGCCAATGGTTACGCGATAATCACGAAGCGGAGCAATATTCAAAACGTATTGCACGATTTCACGAAAAAATATGAAGAAATGGTGGCCGATTACCAGCGCAAGAATTCATTTCCGATGAATGGCCCGATTGAAATTCGCGTCACCGGGTTGGACAGTGCAAAAGAGAGTGCGGTGGCCAATGCCATTGTTCCCGATCTTTCGGCTATTCGCCCCGTTGAATCCCATCCGGAATGGGATGTCGCGATCTGGTTGGATATTCTGACCATGCCCGATACGCCGGATGCCAATAAATTCTACAGTGAAATGGAAAAATGGATTTTTAGCCACTATGCGGGCGACTATGCGACGGTTCGCGTAGAGTGGAGTAAAGGCTGGGGTTATACGTCACAGGCAGCGTGGCAGGATAAAACCGTACTCGAAGAAAACATTCCGCGCAGCTTTAATGCCGGGGCAGGGAACAATGACAGTTGGAATCATGCCTGCAACGTGCTGAATAAGTACGATCCGCACAACGTGTTCTCCTCTCCATTGACCAAAGCGGTTTTCAAACAGAAGAGTTAGTGAGTGCGTAATTGAAATAACCACCTGATTGGGCAGGTGGTTAGCATCATTAACCTTTCAGAGGGAGCCGCTTGTTTTCAAGCACCCCATTCTTTCTCGTAATGATATTCGATACGGCTTGCATCCCCACCCAGCAGGGAGCCTACGGCTGCAACGCTTTTAAATGCCGCATAGCCAAGCGAGTCCGCGACATTATGAACGGCGCCCAAGCCAAAACCGATCGCGTTGAACCCTTGGCCTACGGAAGAGATCAATCGGGTATTAAGCGCATCATTGGCCAATTTTACGGTATCAATGATAACATCGCCGGCAAATCCTGATACAAAGCTTGCCGTATCGGAAATAATCCCCGCACCAGAAACGATTTCGATCTCTGCAGTATTTAGCTCTTTCATAGTAAATCCTTTCAACTTTATCCCTATACCTCAGGAACGAAACGTAAAGCGTTTCGCAGCTTAATTCTCGCAGCCTCTGTGAATGACGGCTTGATGAGAATACGCTTAGATTAAAGAGGGTGGCGTTGAAATATGCAACTCATAACACTGTCGCTAATATTAGGGTCGCACTTTTTGTGACGTTTCAGCAGTTTTGTGGTTTTTTAAGATTATTATTACTTGTGGGTTTTGCCAACAAAGACTAAATCTAAATAAGCGCCGTATTGGGCCATGGATAAGATAAAAATGAACGGTGTCGCTATATATGGAGAGGTCAAAATTTGTTTAGGGAAGAGGCCTTATCGCACAGTCGTTCTAAATGGGCAGGAAAAGCATTGTTAATTGCAGGGTTGCCGGCCTGGGTCATCGCGGGCATTTCACTTTCATTCGTTTCTGTGCTGATCATTTTCGTGACCTATGGCGGTTATACCCGGCGTATCAGCGTCGGCGGAGAGGTCACGACGCTGCCAAGGTCGGTCAACATATTTGCTACTCAGCAGGGATTCATTGCACAACGCTTTGTCAATGTGGGCGATCAGGTAAAAAAAGGGCAGCATCTTTATCAGATAGACGTCAGCAGGGTGACGGATTCCGGCACCGTCAGCGCAAGCACGCGGCAGGCGATAGAAAATCAACTGGCGCAGGTCGATAGCATCATCGCCAAATTGGAGGCGAACAAGAAAACGACACTGGTCAATCTGCAAGCGCAGATTGACCAATATAAACTGGCGCACAGCCAGTCCAAACAGATGGTCGAGAATTCACGCAACGGCGTTAACTTCATGCGCGAAACCATGAAAAATTACGATGAGTATCGCAGTAAGGGGCTCATTAATCGGGATCAGCTGAATAACCAGGTTTACCTCTACTATCAGCAGCAGAGTACGTTCCACAGTCTCTATAACCAAAGCATTCAAGAGTCTTTGCAGATAACTAACCTGAATAGCGATCTCGCGACAAGAGCGTCCGATTTCGATAATCAAATCTCACAATATCAATTTCAGCGCAATGATCTCCTGCGGCAGCTGGCCGAAGCGGACGCCAGCGGCTCGTTGATTGTCAATGCGCCGGCGGACGGGCGCGTTGAATCGCTCAGCGTGACGCCTGGGCAAATGGTCAATACGGGAGACAGCCTGGCGCAATTAATCCCCAGTAATCATGCCATCTATTATTTGGTTTTATGGTTGCCCAACAGCAGCGTGCCTTACGTGAGCCGAGGCGATCATATCAACGTTCGTTATGACGCCTTTCCGTATGAAAAATTTGGTCAGTTTCCCGGCGTGATCGAAAGCATCGCTTATGTTCCCGCATCGATTCAGGAAATGTCCACTTACAGCAGTTCGCCAACTCGACAATCGGCTGAACTGGTTGAGTCGTACTACAAAGTGCTGGTGGCTATCGATAACACGCAGTTTGGCTATCAGGGAAAGAAGCTGAACCTTTCAAGCGGCATGAAGGCGCAAGCCACGCTTTTCCTGGAGAAAAGACCCATCTACCAATGGATGTTCGCGCCATTTTATGACATGAAAAACAGTGTGTCGGGGCCACTTCGTGAATAAAGTTTATGAGAATATCGTTGGCAAGCTGAACCTGTCGCTCAGAAGAAAAGTGCCGCAGGTCTTGCAAACGGAGGCCGCCGAATGCGGGCTGGCCAGTTTAGCGATGGTGTGCGGCTATTACGGCATGCACATCGATATGCTGTCGATGCGCCAGAAGTTTGATATCTCGGCCCGCGGCGCCACCCTGAGCTCGCTGATCGCGATCGCCGAGAATCTCAATTTGAAAACACGGGCTTTATCCTTGAGCCTGGATGAGATTCACCAGGTGAAAAGGCCCTGCATATTGCACTGGGATATGAATCACTTTGTGGTCCTGGTCAACATTCGCGGTGGGCGGATAACCCTGCACGATCCGGCATTTGGCCGCCGGGTTATCGGCCTGCAGGAGTTTTCCCTTCATTTTACCGGAATCGCTTTAGAGGTATGGCCAAGCAGTGAATTCACGCCTGTGGTGCAGAAAAATCGCCTGCACTTTAGAAAACTGCTCAGCAATGTCACCGGTCTTAAAAGCGCGCTGGTAAAAATTTTCGCGCTGTCGCTGGTCATTGAGGCCGTCAACCTGCTGATGCCCGTCGGGACTCAGTTGGTGATGGACCACGTCATCCAGGCCGGCGACCATAATTTATTGGTCATTATTTGCGTCGGTTTATTGTTTTTTATCTTGTTCCGCACCTGCGTTTCGATGTTTCGCTCGTGGATCTCCATCGTGATGGGCGCGCTGGTCGATATACAGTGGAAATCAGGGCTGTTTGATCATCTGATGAAGCTCCCGCTTGCCTATTTTGAAAAGCGCAAGCTGGGTGATATTCAATCGCGCTTTGGCTCGTTGGACGCCATTCGCACCACGTTTACCACCAGTATCGTTTCCAGCATCATTGATGGCATCATGTCGGTCGGCGTATTTATCATGATGTTCATGTACGGCGGCTGGCTGGTGTGGGTAGCCTCCGGCTTTACGGTCTTATATGTTCTGCTGCGCCTTTCGACCTATCGCTATTATCGGCAAGCGTCCGAGGAGCAATTGGTGAAGTCGGCGAAAGCCAGCTCACATTTTATGGAGACGCTGTACAGCATCGCGACGCTGAAGTCGTTGGGGTTGGCGGGAACGCGTTCGCAATTCTGGTTAAATTTAAATATCGATACGGCAAACGCCAATATTCGGGTGACGAAGCTCGATATGTTCTTTGGCGGCGTGAATGCGTTTCTTGCGGCCTGCGATCAAATCGTTATCTTGTGGTTGGGCGCGTCTTTAGTGATCGACAGTCAAATGACATTAGGCATGTTTGTCGCCTTTAATGCCTATCGGGGGCAATTCTCCGATCGCGCGTCAAATCTTATCGATATGGTCATTCGGCTGCGAATGCTGAATTTGCATAATGAAAGGCTGGCGGACATCGTGCTTTCTACGACAGAGGAAGAAAAGCCCTATCGCAAGATATGCAATACCAACGAGGCGGTGACTTTTGAAGTGCGCGATCTGCTTTATCAATATGACAGCCTTTCGCGCCCAGTGATCCCCGGGCTCAGCCTGCAGATCGCAGCGGGAGAAAGCGTGGCGATCGTCGGGCCTTCAGGCGTTGGCAAAACCACGTTGATGAAGCTGATGTGCGGGCTGTTGGAACCGACGGAAGGGCGCTTGTTTATCAACGGCATTAACATTCATGATATCGGCATTAATAATTATCGGGAGTGCATCGCGTGTGTATTGCAAGAAGATAAACTGCTTGCCGGTTCAATTGCCGAGAACATATGCAGTTTTGATGCTCATCCCGATACGGAATTTATCGTTGAATGCGCCAAGCATTGCAATATTCACGACGATATTATGAAAATGCCGATGGGATATGAAACGTTGGTGGGCGAATTAGGGGGTAGCCTTTCCGGCGGTCAAAAACAGCGGGTTCTTATCGCCCGCGCGTTATATCGAAGGCCCAGTATTCTGTTTATGGACGAAGCCACCAGTCATTTGGATCTGGACAATGAAAAAAGGGTGAACGAAGCCATATCCTCGTTGAAAATGACCCGCGTTATCATTGCTCATCGGCCATCGACGATTGCATCGGCAGATCGGGTAATTACATTGCAACCTGTAAATGCAATGGCGTAATTGTTTGATGAAATATAAAATTTTATATTTATTTCATCTTTAATTAAGATTTTCGTTATTGAGTTAATTTATCGAGCGCCTTATACCTAAGGCGTGAACCGACGGTTCATAAAAAGCAGTCTTTTTTAATTGATTCTTTTAGTGAATGGAGATGAAAAATGAGAGAATTAAACTCAACAGAAGTTCAGCAGGTGAACGGTGCAACGATTGGCCTGGGTCTGGCTATTATCGGCAAGGTTGTTAACAGCTGGGGAAACGCGTGGAATAATGCCTGGGGCGGTTGCACGCCAAAACCGCCGGTATGTAAACCTGAACCGCCGGTCTGCAAACCAAAACCGCCTAAATGCGATTAATCGTATTTAGATAACGCAGCGTAATATGCGGCAGGCTTAATTTTTTATTCATTAAGCCTGCCTTATTGCTGGCGGATAACGTGCGCCATCGACGCAGTTAACCCGCCCCCCACTGCGTCAGCAGCGCATGCAGCCTGGCCGGCTCCAGCGGCTTGCGCAGCACAAGATAGCCTTCTTGCTCGGCCTCTTGCAGAACTTGCGAATTGAACTCGCCGCTGACCATGGCGCCGCTTACGTCCGGCAGGCGTTCGAACAATGCCTGCAGGATGTCGAAGCCGCTCTCGCCGGAGCGCAGCCGCTGGTCGCACAGCACGGCGAACGGCGTGAAGCCGCCGTCGACAATGGCGAAGGCTTCCTCGGCGGAGGCCGCGCAGCGCACGGTGATGCCCCAGGTACTCATCAGGCTCTCCCAGGCGGAGGTCACCAAGGGATCGTCGTCCACCACCAGGCAGGCGCCGCGCAGCGGTGCATAGCGGGTAGGCGTGGCGGTGTTGTCGTAGGCGGCGGCGGTTTCCGGCGCTTTATCTTCGCCGATGTATTGCGTGAAGCGCATCCAGAAGCGTGAGCCTTTGCCTTCGACGGAGTGCATGCCGTACTTCACCTTCATCAGCTTGGCGCAGCGCGCCACCACCGCCAGCCCCAGCCCGTGGCCGGCGCTGTCGATTTTCCACGCCAGCTCGGGGCGGTAGTAAGGGGAGAAGATTTTGCTTTTCTCTTCGTCGGCGATGCCCACGCCGGTGTCCCACACTTCCACCAGGCACTCGGCGCCGCGCGGGCGGATGGCGATCAGCACGCCCCCCCGTTGCGTGTAGCGCAGGGCGTTCTGGATCAGGTTGATCAGCGATTGCCGCACCAGCAGCGGATCGCCCATTACACTGATGCGCCGTTTGGGCCGCCAGGTGCGCAGCGCCAGGGCGCGGCTGTTGGCCTCTTCGCGGAACAGGGTGACCACCGAGTCGAGCAGGGCGCCGATATCCACATGGGTGGCGGCGGTGCGCACGTTGCCGGATTCGATCTTGCTGAGATCGAGCAGCGAATTGAACATCAAATGCACCGAACGCACGCTCTGCTGCAGATCCAGCAGCTGCGGCGTCAGGCTGTCGTCGCGGTTTTTGTGGATGATGGCCTCGATCAGAAAGCCCATGGCGTGCACCGGCTGACGCAGGTCGTGGCTGGCGGTGGTCAGGAACTGGTTCTTGTCCAACAGCGCCTGTTCCGCCTCTTCTTTGGCCTGGCGGAACTGCTCCGCCAGGCGCGAGCTTTGTTCTTCGAGCAGCGCTTGCTGAATAAAGAACGCATGTGAGGTTAACGCGTGGCGATAAATGGCGAAACCGTACAGCAAGTTCAGCATCAGCACGATGAACATCACGTCTTCCAGCCGCCAGATGATGCCGAGGTTCAGCAGCCCCCAGGAGGCGAAGAAAAAGCGGGTAAAGGTGCTGATGACCGGCGTCAGGTGCGTTGCGTTGGCGGCGACGATCGCGGCGATGCTGATATTGAGCAGCAGAAAAAAGTCAAAGTTATGGGTCTGCGGCGTAATTAAATAGAGTGAGGAGATCCCCAAGCCGTGAATAAAGGCCACCTTATTAATGCGCGGCAGCCAGCGGCGCAGCACGGCGTCTTCATCATTTTCTTTGGCCTCGCGCAGGTAGCGCCGATGCCATATTCTGATCGCCACGGCGCATAGCAGGTAAACCATGATCCAGGCAATGGTTGGGCCAAGTTCATCCCCCAGCAAATAAATCCAGATGGCGAAAGGGATGCCGACGAAAGGCACGGCGGTGAAACTGAACACCAGCCGCATGAAGGTGTTGTCCAGCAGGCGGATCTGCGCGCGTGGGGAGATGCCATCATTTTGTAAATGCTGGAAAAACCTCATGACGACGGATCCCGTTTGCCGTGCAACAGCGTGATGGCTTCCACCCGGCTGTTGACGCCGATCTTTTTCAATATATTGCTGATGTGCTCTTTGACGGTGGGTTCGGAAATAGACAGTTGCGTCGCAATTCTTTTATTTGGCAGACCGCGCAGCATCATAGTTAATACGTCGATTTGCCGCGGGGTTAAATTGAATTTATTTAAATGGTCATGGTTGTTTTTTACGGTAAACTCATTGTCTTCAGGGAACCATTCCTGATTGTTATTCAGCGCAAAAACCGCCCTGGCGAATAATTCTGGTGGTTCATTTTTTAACACGAACCCATGCCCGCCGGCATTGTGCACTTTCTGCCAGATATCGTTATTCTCGTCGCCGCTGACCACCAAAATCCGCACCTGCGGATAACGTTGTTTTACTTCTTTGAGTAATTTCAACGCTGTACCGGAAGAGAGCCAAAAATCGATCACCAGTAAACGCGGTGGGCCATTTTCCCTAATATGGCGGTAGCAATTCTCTTCATTGGTCACCACATGCGCCTGTTTGAATCGGCAATGCGTGCTGAGAAAATTGGCGATGCCGCTTGCTACCAATGGATGGTCATCAACGACCAACGCATAATCCTGCCCCAAAGGATTCTCCTTTCGCCTTCAAATATCAGATAGGTCTGATGAATTATTATCAACCCTCCCTACTTTAGGAGGGTTTTTTCGTTTAGGAAAGGGAAATATATTATTCGAGGATTTGGATAAGAGAAAACATAAAGCCAATCGGTAATTTTAACTGATTGGTTATAAAGGATAATTTATGAAGAAACCACTTATCGCTTTAACCGTTACGATGATGGTAGCCGGTTGTTCCACCCTGAAAACCGATCAGGCCATTCCATTACTGCAGGCGGAAACCGCCAAAATGCTGGGGCTGGGATCGTCGGACGAAATTACCGTGACCAACGTCAATGGCGCACAGCCGGATGCGCTGGGCGGCCAAAAACTTTCATATCGCGCCACCACGGAAAAAGGCCGCATTTTCGATTGCTCGTCGCTGATGATGCCGGGAATTTTAGGTTCGTCGCCGTCGCTGAGCGCGCCGACCTGTACGCCGGTGGTCACGCATAAATAATTCGCTTTGGGGGCGGTATTACCGCTTCCTGGTTTTTCATCGTCGGAGCGTCAGCGCCGGGGGGCAATAAGCTTTTGCTTCGACGATCACTAAACCGGCGTGCGCGAAATAACGCCTCACTTCTCCTCTAGTGTATTGAGTTCCCTATAACAATAAATTTCGCGACATCACGCTAACGAGTACGGAGATAGCCCGTGAATGACAAAACATCGCACCCTTTAGCGGTTAGAACACCGCTTTCCAAACTTTACCTCGCTCTATTTTCCGCGCCGTTGTTGATGCTGGCGCCCGCCGATCTCGCTCGCGCAGACGATGCCATTTTTGACGGCGACTCAAAAATTACCGAATCATTGGCCTACACCGGGGACGTTTACGTCGGCCGTAATCAAAGCGGCAACCTGCTGATCGAGAATGGCAAGATCAGCGCCTATAACATCAATATCGGCCGGATGTTCAACGGCCAAATTCACGACAGCGTGGTCACGGTTCGTGGGCCGAACGCCGAGCTGAACGCGGTGAACGATCAGTTCGTGCTGCGCGGCGGCCTGAATCTGGGGCGGGGCACGCTGCGGGTTGAAGACGGCGCGCTGGCCAGCGCGAAAGAGATCGTGGTCGGCACCACCCGTGGCTACGACAGCCACCTGATCGCCACCGGTGCCGGTTCTCGCGTCACCAGCAATTTTCTCAGTGTTGGCACCGATTTAGGGGCACGATCCACGCTGGCGATCGAAGACGGCGCGGTGCTGAACACCGCTTTTGACGCGCGCATCGGCAATGGCAGCGGACCGGGTGAGAGCGATACGCTGAGCCCGAAAGCCACGGTCACCGGGGCCAATTCCCAGTGGAACGTCGGCCGTGCGCTCACGCTCTACGGCGATCTGGACGTGCTGAACGGCGCTGCGGTCAACGTCGGCAACATCCAGGTGGCGGGCGTCTCGGGCGCGCGTAAAACCGCTGAGCTGGTGGTCGCCGGCAACGGCTCGCGCTTTACCAGCGGCAGCAGCGTCAACGTCGGCGATTACGGCAACGGCGTGTTGGCGGTCATGGACGGCGGGACATTCTCCGCCGGCGGCAACGAAGTGGTGCTGGGCAAGACCGGTTCCGGCTCGAACCGCGGCGCGCTGATTATCGGCAGCCGCGGCAATATGGACACCGGCACCGGGTTGACCGAGCCGACGCTCGGCGCGGCGGGCGCCGCAGGCACCATCGATGCCCAGACGGCGATCGCCCTGCGGGGCGGATTGTTCCGCAGCTATGTGTACTTTAACCATACCGACGGCAATTACGTCTTCAGCAACAAGATGAGCGGCGAAGGCGAGGTGATCAACACCGCCGGGCACACGACGCTGAACGGCGATCTCACTGGGCTGCAGGCCAACGTCACCGCGCGCGGCGGCAAACTCATCATCGCCAGCGACATCAATACCCAGAAAGAAGACGACATCTTCGAGATCCAAACCCTCGGCGCCGAGAACGGCGGCACGCTGATCCTGAACGCGACGGCGGGTACCGACGTCAATAACGGGCTGGGCTACAGCAGCGCCGCGTCGATCAAGGCCGGCGGCACGCTGGGCGGCAACGGCACGCTGGGCCAGACCGAGATCCAGTCCGGCGGCCATATCTCGCCCGGCGACGGCAATATCGGCACGCTGACGCTGAAACGCTACCTGAACTTTATCGGCGAATCCTTCTATGACGTCGATATCGCCGGCGACGGCCGCAGCGACCAGCTGCTGGTGGCGGGCAAAACCACCATCAGCGATCGGGCCAAGGTGCAGGTGACGGCGCTGGATCCGCAAACCAGCTATAAAACCGGCCAAAGCTACCGCATTCTGACCTCGGACGGCGGCATTGACGGCCAGTTCGCGTCGGCGGTCTCCAAGTCTGCCTTCCTCGATGTGGCGCTGAACCACAGCGCCAACGCCGTGGATCTGACCATCGCGCAGAAAGACACGGGCGGGGAAAACCCAGGCGGTGAAAATCCGGGTGGGGAAAATCCAGGCGGCGAGAATCCAGGAGGCGAGAATCCGGGCGGAGAAAACCCAGGCGGGGAAAATCCGGGGGGCGAGAATCCAGGCAGCGGCAAGCCGGGCATTTTCCAAACGGTGGCCGAGAGCGGCAACCAGTGGAATACCGCCGGCGCGCTCTCGACGCTGACGCAGAGCGGACCTTCGCTGGCGCTGTACAACTCGCTGCTGCTGCTGAGCGCGCCGGAAGCGCGCGAGGCGTTCAATCAGCTGTCCGGCGAAGTCTATCCGTCGATGCAGTCTAACCTGATCGCCGGCAGCACCCAGCTGTTCAATGTGCTGAACCAGCGCATGCTGCGCCTGTTCGACAACGACAGTCTGCCGGTACCGCCGTTGGCGATGTCGCTGGTGCAACCGGCGCAGGCGCAAAACAGCGGCGTCTGGGGGCAGACCTTCAGTTCCTGGGGCAGAAACAGCGGCAACGGCAACGTGGGCAAGCTGGATGGCAACACCACCGGTTTCCTGTTGGGCGCAGATCGCAAACTGGCGGACCATAACGTGCGCATCGGCGGTTACTTCGGTTACAGCCGCGGCGACTACGACGTCGACAGCCGCCGTTCCAAGGCCGATACCGATAACTACCACCTCGGCCTGTATGCGGCGGGGCAGCAGGATGCGTTCTCGCTGCGCGGCGCGCTGGGTTACACCTGGCACAAGATCGAAGGCAAGCGCAACGTCGATTTCAGCGGCTTCTCGGATCGGCTGAAGTCGGATTACGACGCCAACTCGCTGCTGGCGTTCACCGAAGCGGGTTACCGTTTCGGCCAGCCGGAGATGAACGTCGAACCGTTCATCAACCTGAGCTACATCCGCCTGCATACCGACAGCTTCCAGGAGTCGGGTGGCGCGGCGGCGCTGAGCGTGCGCAATGAAACGATGAACACCTTCTACTCCACGCTCGGGGTGCGCGGCGTGACCGAACTGCCGAAGAACGTCAGCCTTTACGGCTCGCTCGGCTGGCAACATGCCTACGGCGATAAGAACACCTCATCGCGCATGGCGTTTGCCGGCAGCGACGCGTTCGTCACGCAGGGCCAGGCCGTGGATGACAACGTGATGGTGGGCGATATCGGCGTGAGCGTGAAGCTGTCGCGCGCTGCGACGCTGGATGTCGGCTATCAGGGGCAATTCGGCGCCGATACCCGCGTTAATTCGGTCAACGCCAACCTGCGCTGGTCGTTCTGATTTTCCCTCTAGACTTCTCTGGTACCGACGGGCCCGCATGATGCGGGCCTTTTTTATGGTGAGAACTCAGTGGCGGCCTGTGGCTGACTTTCACGATAAAAAAGCCCGCGCAACGGCGGGCTGAACGGGGGAAGGCGTTTAACGCCCTTTTTTCTTGCGCCCTGGCTGGGTAAAGCGTTTGCGGCCGGCCGGCGCAGCGGCTTTGTCGGCGCCTTTTGGCCCGCCGGCGCTCGGCTTTTTCGCCGGGGCGGATTTGGCCGGGGCTTTCTTCGCCGGCTTGGCCTCGGACGAAGAGCCCTCGATCAGCTTGAACAGCTCAATCAGCTCGTCATCGGTCAGATCGCGCCACTCGCCCAGCGGCAACCCTTTCAGGCTGACGTTCATGATGCGCGTGCGTTCCAGCTTGGTGACCTCGTAGCCGAAGTGTTCGCACATGCGGCGGATCTGGCGATTCAGCCCCTGCACCAGCGTGATGCGGAACACGAACGGCGCCTCTTTCTTCACCTTGCACTTTTTGGTCACGGTGCCCAGCATCGGCACGCCGGCGCCCATGCCGCGAATAAACTCGTCGGTCACCGGCTTGTTGACCGTCACCAGATACTCTTTCTCGTGATTGTTGCCGGCGCGCAGGATCTTGTTGACCAGATCGCCGTGGTTGGTCAGAAAGATCAGTCCCTGCGAATCCTTGTCCAGGCGGCCGATCGGGAAGATGCGTTTGCTGTGGTTGACGAAGTCGGCGATGTTGTCGCGTTCGCCGTCTTCGGTGGTGGTGACGATGCCGACCGGTTTGTTCAGCGCGATCAGCACCAGATCTTCTTCGTTACGCGGTTCGATCAACTGACCGTTAACCTTCACGACATCGCCGGCAAATACCTGGGCGCCAACGGTGGCGCGTTTACCGTTGATGAAAACGTTGCCCTGTTCGATGTATCGATCGGCGTCGCGGCGTGAGCAGATGCCGCTCTCGCTAATGTATTTGTTCAAACGAATGGATGAGTTGGTCAGCATGGGATCTCCGTAAAACGCGGACTATACATTACCCGGATGACGCTGCGAAGCGAATCATGCAGGGGGCGGCGGCCATGAACAAAATCCGTCCCTGCATCAATAAGTGCAGACGATAAGTGGTGTCGACAGGCTGGCGTCTTATTGCGATGCTGTTGTCGTCAATAGACTTGCGATCGTCGTTTTGGCATAGCCGATGAATGCTGCCAACGGCTGCTGATGCTGAGGCAGATCATCTATCGCTTGTCCGAGATAAACTCGCCGCGCGGTGCTGAGTACCGGCTGGTGTTCAGATGGCAAGCGTTCCAGCAGCCATTCGGCGGCCACATCTTTGGGGGCGATCCGACCGGTCGCCGCGCTGAACCAGATGCGCGCCAGCGCCAGCACAATGTTGCATTCGTCGCCATGCCAGTCATCAGGCTCGTTCCATTGACTCAGGGTATCGGTGAGCGCGGCGATGAAGTCGCTGCGAGGGACGCTGTCATACAGGAGTTCAAAGGAGGCGCCGAACAGATGTCGATGATGCTGCCGGGCTTTGGTAAGCAGGATCGCCACATCAGGATCCAAGGTGGCGGGGGAGACAATTCCCACCAGCAACTCTTCACGCAGCCATTCGCCAAACTGTAACTCACGTCGTGGCGGATAGCGCCAGGGTTTGATGTCGGTCTGTACCAGCACGGTGACTTCCAGCGGGCGAAAAATACTGTCGGCACCTGGCGGAGCTGACACGGTCAGCAAAGCTTTCATAAGGGCGGCCCGAGTGGTTGACATCAGCGGCTTGCTGATGACGACCAAGATGTCGATATCGCTGTTGGGTTTAAGACCGCCATCGACCGCGGATCCATACAGATGGATGCCCAAGAGTGTCTCGCCGAGTTGCTCTGTCAGCACGTTGCATGCGGCGTCGATCTGTGCGGCGATTTCGGTTGGAAGTGTTTCTTTTATCGCTAATTGGGGATTGTTAAAAGACGGCTCAAACCGTTTCCCCACCTTCACCACTCGGGTATTCAGCGGGGTGAGCGTCTGCCCGGCGCTGCCGATCGGCGTCAGGCGCGGCACGGGGCGGCCGCTGTCACTTTCCACCAGCGTTGAGTGCGCCTCTCCCTCGGCGAACAGATGATCTTCCCCCCACTGGCGCAGGCCAACGATCACCGGAAACAGCGCGCGGCCTTTCTCGGTCAGCACATATTCCTGATAGGCGCTGCCGTCCGCGGCGGGCACGATCTCCAGCACGCCGTGCGTCGCCAGGGCGCGCAGCCGGGTGGCAAGAATGTTCTTCGCCATCCCCAGCCCTTTTTGAAACTCGCTGAAACGGGTGACGCCGTCGAAGGCGTCGCGCACGATCAGCAGCGACCACCAGTCGCCAATCACATCCAGCGTGCGCGCCACCGGGCAGGGCGCGTCTTCCAGGCTTTTACGTTTCACGGCGGTTATCTCCAGCGACATATTCTGGTTGCATTATAAAACCTCAGCATCTAAAGTTCATTTGGTTTAATTATGAAACCAGATTGAGGTGTGCGATGAGCGACAAACTACTGGATCCCCCCTGTGCGGTGCTGGGGCGCCTGCCGGCCCCCTTGGTGCTGCTGTTGGCCGGTGCCAGCGCCTTTAGCGTGGCCAACGTTTACTATGCGCAGCCGCTGCTGGACGCCATCGCCCGCGATTTTTCCATCAGCCTGGCGGCGGTCGGCATGGTGATCACCGTGACTCAGTTGGGCTGCGCGCTGGCGTTGCTGTTGGTGGTGCCGTTGGGGGATCGGCTGAACCGGCATCGATTGCTGGCGGGGCAACAGCTGGGGCTGATCGGTGCGCTGCTGCTGGTGGGATGGGCGCACGGCGCGCCCTGGCTGCTGGCGGGGATGTTGCTGGTGGGGCTACTGGGCACCGCCATGACGCAGGGGCTGATCGCATTCGCCGCGGCCCTGGCGGCGCCGCAGGAGCGCGGGCGGGTGGTTGGCGCGGCGCAGGGCGGGGTGGTGCTGGGGCTGTTGCTGGCGCGCACCCTGTCCGGCGCGCTGGCAGACGTCGGCGGCTGGCGCACGGTGTACTTCTTCTCAGCCGGAGTGACGCTGGTGCTGCTGCCGATCCTGTCGCGCCTGCTGCCTGCGCCGCGCACCGCGCCCAGCACGCTGAGTTATCCCGCGTTGCTGCGTTCAATGTTGAGCCTGTTGCGCCATGACCGCACACTGCAAATTCGCGGCATGCTGGCGCTGCTGATGTTCGGCGCTTTCAGCCTCTTTTGGAGTTCGCTGGTGTTGCCGCTGAGCCGGCCGCCGTTCAACTTCACCCATGCTGCGGTGGGAGCGTTCGGCCTGGTCGGCGCGGTGGGCGCGCTGGCGGCGGTGCGCGCCGGGCATCTGGCGGATCTCGGGCTGGGGCAGGCGGCCAGCGGCGCGTGTCTGCTGCTGTTGACGCTGGCCTGGCTGCCGCTCGGTTTGCTCGGCAGCGGCCTGGTTTGGCTGGTGGCGGGCATCGTGCTGCTGGATCTGGCGGGCCAGGCGATCCACGTGCTGAACCAGAGCATGATCTTCAGCGCCCACCCGCAGTCGCATAGCCGGCTGGTGGGCTGCTACATGCTGTTTTACGCCGTCGGCAGCGGGCTGGGCGCCTTTGCCGGCACCCATATGTACGCCTGGGCGGGGTGGAGCGGCGTCTGCTGGCTGGGGGCAGGCGTCAGCCTGAGCGCGCTGCTGTTTTGGCGGCTGACGCTGCGCGGGATGCCGGATGCGGCGGGTAAGAGCTAGCGTGCCGGTGAGTGCATCAGGTAATAATCTTCTTCGCCGTCGTTGCCGGTGGAGATGATGCGCCAGCCGTGTTTGCGGTAGAACGTCAGCGCCTTTTCATTCTTCACCAGGCATTTCAGCGAGCCGGTGGCGGTGAAGGTGGCTTGCGCCGCTTGCAGCAGCGCACTGCCGACGCCGCGCGGCGGCTGATGGGGATCGACATACAGGTTATGAATGAAGTTGTCTTCGCGGTAGATGGAGACGAATCCCAGCAGCACGCCGCCGTCTTCCGCAACCCAAATCGCTTCGCCCAGCGTCGCGCGGTCGAAATCTTCCAACTGATAGTTCGAGGTATCGCGCCAACCGAACGCCGCCTTGCGCGACGCCAGGTACAGCGTGCGCAGGAAGGGGCGATCGGCCTCTTGGTAAGGTCTTATTTGCATGGCATCTCCCGGTGGTTTTTGCTCACTATAGCGCATGGCGCCGGGCGTGCATGGCCGCAAACGGAAAATGCTAGGCGTCGCCCCAGGCGGGCAGGCGATTGACCCCGTCGCTCAGCTCCTGAGCCAGGTGGCGCACGGTGTCGGCGTGCAGGGCGGCCAACGGTGGATGAAAGTCGGGCGCCCGCAACGCTTGCGGCGCACGGGAAAGCTGCGCCGCATACTCGGCGAGAACGCGCCCGCCCTGACGTTGCACCTCGAACAGCGCCAGGCGTTCCTGCGCGGACAGCGCCGCGCCGCCGCCTGCCAGATAGGTGTTGAGCTTTTCGCTGGTCAGCAACAGGCTGCGCGTCTGGTTAAAGATCAGTTGGATATGCCGGGTGAAGCTTTCATGGTTATCGTCCGCCAGCTGCCAGGTGGGCTCCAGCGTCACCCGGGCCACCACCGCTTCGCAGCCCTCGATCTTTTGCCAGATGCCGATGGCGTTTGTGTTCTCGCCGCCGAGGAAGCGCGACAGTTCCCGCAGCACGTTGGCAACCTGCTGCCGCAGTGACTCCCCTTCGTATTCCGGCCACAGCGTGGCGTGAATGAAGGTGGCGAACCCTACCCCCAGCACGATGCCGATCAGGCGATCGCGGATCTCGGTCAGCCCGGTGACCGGGCCGAAGCTTTCCAGCAGCGCCAGAGAAAAGGTGAACAGGATCTGTACCCCGGCATAGCTTATTTTCTCGGAGCCGGCGGCGATCCAGGCGGAGAGGGCGATCACCGGCAGCGTCAGCAGCAGCAAGCCGACGAGGCTGTCGAGGTGAGGCATGATCCACACCACCGAGATCAGCGCCAGCAGGCTGCCGATCGCCGCGCCGCCGAGACGCAGCCGCGCCCGCCGCTGTGTGGCGCCGAGGCTGGGCTGCGCCACGATCAGGCAGCTCAGCATGATGGTATGAATGCCGGACCAATCGACGGCGGTATAAAACACGTAGGCGACCAGCACGGTCAGCAGCGTTTTCAACGAAAACTGGATGTAAACCGGGTTGGTCAGGGCGTCGGGGGTAAAGAAGGGCACTTTCGGCGGCGGCGCGGCCTGCAGGGCGTCGGCGTAGTCGCTGCGGTTGGCGTAGACCTGCAGGAGGCCGGCCATTTCATTGAGCGGCGCCGGCACCTGCGGATCGTCGCTGCCGGCGATCGCGACGGAAAATCGCAGCGCGCTGTCGTGGCTTATCGCGGTTTGCAGTGCGCGGCAGGCGGCATCTATCTCTTGCGCCAATTGACGCGCGGCCGCGCCGAAAGCCGGCGGCAGCTGGTAGGCCAAGATATTGAGCTGCAACACCAGGGTGATCAGCGCCAGATAACCGGGCTCGTTGGCGCGGCAGCGATCGCTGCGCATCACCGAAAAGCGCAGCAGCTTATGCAGCTCGGTGGCGTGTTGGGAGATGGCGCTCAGATCGCGCGTCTCGCCGCCGTTGGTCAACATAGCGCGGGTTTCGTCCAACACCGCGTTCATCCGACCCTTTAGCTGTTTCAGCGGTTCGGCCGGCAGCAGCAGGGTATTAACGATCAGGGTGAGCAGGATGGCGTAGTTGATCGCCACCCATACCCACAGCACCAGTCGTATCACCACTTCCGCCTGCGGAGTGAGATCGACAAAGCTTTGCGTGTAGATCACCACCAGCGCCATCAGGAAGAACAGCACCCCAACCTTGGTCACCCGCATCAGGAACACGCTGAGGAAAAACAGCGCGCTGGAGAGCAAGATGCGCAGCATCGGGTAGTCGTAGGTGAACTTCAGCACCAGGATAGCGGCGCCGATCGCCAGCGTGGAGCTGACGAAAAACAGGATACCGATCGCGCGGGTGATCACGATATTGGACTGCGTGATAAAGAAGACCGCGATCAGCGACAGCGCCAGCCACGGTACCTGCAGCGTCTGCGAGATCACGATGGCGATCGCGCTGGAGAGCAGGGCGCGGATCACCAGGTTTATGCGGCTGTCCGAAGGGCGCAGCTCGTCGATCAACCGGGACAGCCAGCCGCGAGACATCGTTTTATTCTTCATGGCGCAGGTTTAGCTTGGCCACCGCCGAAGCGCCCACGCGGAACAGCGCCGGGTTGGGAGCCTCTACCGCGATCTTGACCGGGAAGCGCTGAGAAACGTGCACCCAGTTGATGTTGCGCGACACGTTGGGCAGCCCGCCCAGCACGCTGCCGCCGTCGTCGGGCTGCACGCCGTAGCTGACCGACTCCACCTTGCCGCTGAAGGTCTGGCCGGCGTCGCTCATTAAATACAGCGTGGCCGGCACGCCGGGATGCACGCCTTTCAGGTCAGTTTCGCGGAAGTTGGCGACCACGTACCAGTGGCGGGTGTCGATCAGCGTGAACACCGGTTTGGCGCTGGAGGCATATTGGCCGACGGTGGTTTTCAGGGAGGCGATGCGGCCGTCGAACGGCGCTCGCACCTCGGTAAATTCCAGATTCAGCTTGGCGATGGCGATGTCGGCCTGCACTTCGGCGCGCTGCGCGACCAGGGCTTCGACGCCGCTGACGGCGGCTTCCGCCTGTTTCGCCTGCAGCAATGCGGCCTGCAGTTCCGCCTGCGCCGAGCGCTGGGAGGTGCGGGCGGTTTCCACTTCTTCCGCCGAAACGTAGTTCTTGCCGAGCAGCTTCTGCCGGCGGTTGAGGGTGTCGGTCGCCTGCGCCACCAGCGCCTGCGAGCGTTTGACGATGGCGTTCATCGATTCGGCGTTGTACTGCTGCGCGTTGACCGAACGCTGCGTCAGTTTGATCTGTTCATTCAGCGTGATCAGGCGCGCTTCGCTGGCCGCCAGCGCGTCCTGGTAAGGGCGCGGATCGATGCGGAACAGCAGATCGCCTTGCCGCACTTCCTGGTTGTCGCGGATCGGCATCTCGACGATGCGGCCGTTCACCTCCGGCACTACGTCGATGGTGTCGGCATAGGCGTAGGCATCGTCGGTAGTGGGGGCGTTTTCCACCCGCCAGACGACGACGGCGGCCACGATGAGCGTCAACGCCAGGATGGTAAGCACCAGCAGTCTGCGCTTGTTGGAGGTTTGTGGTTGGGTCATGGCGTCAGTCTCAGTGGGGGAAAACCAGTAACCAGGTCAGCATGGCGATCAGCGCGGTCAGCGCCGGATACGTCAGCAGCTGCGGCGCCAGCCAGGCGCGTTTTTCCGGGGTGCGCAGCAGCAGGTGGATCGCCACCATGCCCGCCACGCCGCCGCACAGGCAAAACAGCCAGTCGGGGAACGAAGCGCCGAACACCACCATGGACGGTGCTGGTGAGCACCCGGTGAGCAGCAGCGCGGTCAGGCAGGTGATAAGCAGTTTTTTGTCGGGCATAGGGCTTTCTCTGGCGATTGGCTTGGTCGACGGGCCGAATGGAATGACTCTTTTTCAGTGAGTGAGGTCACTGTTTGTCTTCCCCACGCTTGCGCAAGGAGAAACTAGAATAAATACTCTACTCTAAACTAGAGGAATTAATCTAGTTTTTTGTGTCACCCTGCCTTCGCGGCGGCAAATGGGTATAATGCGTTGATGACAGCGGGCAGAAACGAATATGCAAATCGACGAACACATCACCGGGCGGGAGCCGCAGCAGGAAAGAGGGCGGCAACGCGTACAAACCATTCTGGATTCGGCGGCGGCGATCGTGGCGCAGGACGGGCTGGCGGCGCTCAGCATGCAGCGGCTCGCCAAGCACGCCAAAACCTCCATCGGCTCGATGTATCACTTTTTCCCCGATCGCCACGCGGTGATCAAGGCGCTGGCGGATCGGCACACCGAATCGATCGAGGCGCTGGTGCGCGACATGGCGTTGGCCAGCGACGACGAGTGGCGGCGCCTCTCCGCTGAAGAGGTGATCCAGCGGCTGTTTTCTCCCTATGCGCAGTACCTGCGCGAGCACGCCGACTACCTGCCGGTGATGCGGGAAATGAACCTGCCGGATGAAAAATCCAGCTTCCTGGCGCTGATCGCCCGAGTGCTGCAGCTGCGCCGCCCCGAGACCGCCGAAGCGGAGATCCTGCAGCAAACCCGGCTGTTGCAAAGCCTGGTGGCCGGCACCTTGCACCACATCTTCAAAACGGCGCCGCAGAACGTGGCGTTTACCCTGGCGGAGCTGCCCGGCGTGCTGAGCCTGTATCTGGCGGGAAAAGAGGGAAGCATCGCTTAGGCGCGAGCCAATTTAATCGCTTGTTTGTCCGCGCCGCCGCTGGCATGATCCCCTGCGGGGATTAACGCAACGTTGATCACAACCTATTGATTTCATGACTCGGGGTGCCCTTCCGCGTGAAGGCTGAGAAATACCCGTATTACCTGATCTGGATAATGCCAGCGTAGGGAAGTCACGGCCGCTCAACCGGCGCCGCCTTCTTGAACGCCGGTTGGGAGGAATATGATCGCTCGACCTGATGCACTACCCGGCGCCCGCGCCGCGGCTTGCCTGACCCAATTCCAACAGCGGCCTCCGCTGATCCACTGCCTGACCAACGAAGTGGTGCAATCGCTGACTGCCAACGTGCTGCTGGCGCTCGGCGCCTCCCCGGCGATGGTGGTGGAGCCGCAAGAGGCGGCGCAGTTCAGCGCGCTGGCCGACGGCCTGCTGATCAACGTCGGTACCCTCAACGCGCTGCGCGCCGAATCGATGCGGACGGCGGTGGCCGCCGCCAATCAGGCCGGCAAGCCCTGGACGCTGGATCCGGTGGCGGTCGGCGCGCTCTCCTACCGCACCGCCTTCGCTAAACAGCTGCTGGACGAGCAACCGGCGGCGATACGCGGCAACGCCTCGGAAATCATGGCGCTCAACGGGTTGCTGGCCAGCGGCCGCGGCGTGGACAGCGGCGACGATTCCTTGGCGGCATTGCCCGCCGCGCGTGAGCTGGCGCAGCGCAGCGGCGCGGTGGTGGCGGTCACCGGCGCGGTGGATTACGTCACCGACGGCCAACGCGACTGGGCGATCGAAGGCGGATCCCCGCTGATGACGCGGGTGGTGGGCACCGGCTGCGCGCTGTCGGCGGTGGCGGCGGCGTTTTGCGCCCTGCCGGGCGATCGCCTGGACAACGTGGCGACCGCCTGTCGGGTGATGTCACACTGCGGCGGCCTCGCGGCCAGGCAGGCCGCCGGGCCGGGCAGCTTTACGCCGGCGTTCCTCGACGCCCTGTATCAACTGCGCGGAGAGGATCTGTGATGAAACGTATTAACGCGCTGACCATCGCCGGCACCGATCCCAGCGGCGGCGCCGGCATTCAGGCCGATTTGAAGGCCTTCTCGGCGCTTGGCGCCTACGGCACTTCGGTGATCACCGCGCTGGTGGCGCAGAATACCCGCGGCGTGCAGTCGGTGTATTACATCGATCCGGCGTTCGTCGCCGCGCAGCTGGATTCGGTGTTCAGCGACGTGCGCATCGACAGCGTCAAGATCGGCATGCTGGCCAACGCCGACATCGTGCAGGCGGTGGCCGAACGTCTGCGCCATTACCGGCCGGAATTTGTGGTGCTGGATACCGTGATGCTGGCGAAAAGCGGCGATCCGCTGTTGGCGCCGGAGGCGGTAGAGTCTATCCGGCGCGAGCTGTTGCCGCTGGTGTCGATCATTACGCCGAACCTGCCGGAAGCGGCGGCGCTGCTGGCGTGCGCGCCGGCGGAAGATGAAGCGCAGATGCGCGAGCAGGGGCGGGCGCTGCTGGCGATGGGCTGCCGGGCGGTGCTGATGAAGGGCGGCCACCTGAGCGAAAGCGAGAGTCCGGACTGGCTGTTTACCGCCGAAGGCGAGCAGCGTTTTACCGCGCCGCGCGTCGCCACCCGCCATACCCATGGCACCGGCTGCACGCTCTCGGCCGCGCTGGCGGCGCTGCGCCCGCGCCATGCCGACTGGGCGGCCACGGTGGCCGCCGCCAAGGACTACCTGCAACAAGCGCTGCAACAGGCGGATACGCTGGAAGTGGGGCACGGCATTGGGCCGGTGCATCATTTTCACGCCTGGTGGTGAGCCAACTTTTTGCCGCAACCGTGGTCTGACTAGTTCAGGCCCGGTTTTATGGGCGAAACCTGATTTAACCTAGGGAGAAGGACTATGACGGGACACCAGGCGCTGCGTTGCGCCCTCTTCGGCGCACTGCTCAGCTTCAGCGCGGGCAGCTTTGCCCAGCAGATCGTCACCACGTCGGATTTGATTCAGCAGCCGGGGTATCAGGCCAGCTGGCAAAACATGGTCAAAGGCCAGGCGCGAATGCCGGGCTGGGCGCGCAAGGGCGTCGGCACCTCTACGCCGGCGCAAAACCTGAGCTGGAAGGGCAAAGAGTATCTGGTCGGCAACCTGTGCAAGCCGCACGACTGCGGCAACAACTTTTTGATCGTGGCGTTCAGCGCGGACAAATCCCAGGCCTGGGGCGTGCGGGTGGAAGTGGAAGATCGGCCGGAAGCCGTCGATCATCCGAAGAAGTATGCCAAGTACCAGTGGCTCGGCAAGCCGGATGACGACATGAAAGCGCTGCTGAAGCAGCAGTTCGAGAACAATCCCGACTGGAAATGATCTGACCGGGGGCGCTGACGATGCCGCCCCTGGCGTCGATCAGCCGATGCCGGCCTGATGCAGATCGTGCAGGTTGAGCGCCCCCACCAGCACGCCGTCCATATCGACCACCGGGGCCGCGCTGATGTGCTGTTCGTGCAGCGCTTCCAGCGCCTCGCCGGCGCGCCACTGCTCCGGCAGCCGATAGCCGGGGCGGGTGATCGCTGGGCTGAGCGGATCCTGCAGGCTGTTGCCCTTCACCAGCCAGCGACGCAAGTCGCCGTCGGTAAATACGCCCACCACACGCTGCTGCGCGTCGCAGACCGCCACCAACCCCAGCCCGGTGCGGCTCAGTTCCAGCATCGCCTCCATCACGTTGGCGCTTTCGCTCACGCGCGGCAGGCGATCGCCGGTGCGCATCAGGTGATGCACGCGGTTCAGCAGGCGCGCGCCCAGGCTGCCGCCCGGGTGCGAGCGGGCGAAGTCTTCCGCATTGAAACCGCGCTGGCGCATCAGCGCCATCGCCAGAGCGTCGCCCATCATCAGGGTGTTGACCGCGCTGGAGGTGGGCGCCAGCCCCATCGGGCAGGCTTCGCGCTCGACGCCGATATCCAGCACGCAGGCCGCAGCCTGCGCCAGCGGCGACTCTTTGCCGCCGGTGATGGCGATCACCGGAATGCCGTTCTCCGCCAGCAGCGGCAGGATCAGGTCCAGCTCTTTGGCGCGGCCGGAGTAGGAGATGAACACCACCACGTCGTCGGCGCCGATCATGCCGAGATCGCCGTGCAGCGCCTCCGCCGGATGAACGAAGAACGACGGCGTGCCGGTGCTGGCCAGCGACGCGGCGATTTTTTTGCCGATATGGCCGGACTTGCCGATGCCGGAAATCACCGCTTTGCCGCGGCAGTTCAGCAGCAGCTCGCAGGCGCAGACGAAATTGTCATCCAGGCGCGCCAGCAGGCGCTGCGCTTCGGTCAACTCGATCTCCAGCGTTTCGCGGGCGAAGGCGAGCAGGGCGTTGGCGTTACTCATCGGGGTCTCCTACCAGAATGATATTGATGCCTTTCGCCTGCAGGGCGGCGAGGTAATCGGGGTTGATGTCTCGGTCGGTGATCAGCGTATCGACGGCGCTGAGTTCGCACACCACGTTCGGGCTCTTGCGGCCGAATTTCGAGGAGTCCACCAACAAAATAATGCGGCCGGCGGCTTCGCACATCGCTTTGCTGACGTTGTGCACTTCGTTGAAGGTGGTGACGCCGGCGTTGAGATCGACGCCGTCCGCGCCGATAAACAGCTTGTCGAAGCTGAATTGCTGAAACGCCGATTCGGCCAGGCTGCCGTGGAACGAGGCCGATTTTTTGCGGTAGGTGCCGCCGGGCATCAGGATGGTCTGATCGTTATCCAGCTCCACCAGCGCGTTGACGATGGTCAGGCTGTTGGTCATCACCGTGATGTTATTGAACTGCGCCAGATGCGGCACCATCTGCAGCACCGTGCTGCCGGCGTCGAAGATCAGCGAGTCGCCGTCGGCGATCAGCGCCACGGCGGCGCTGGCGATGCGGCGTTTTTTCTCGGTGTTGATATGGGTTTTACGGTCGATCGGCTGATCGCCGTCGTCGCGGCTGAGCACCACGCCGCCGTAGGTGCGGATCACCTCGCCTTCTTCTTCCAGCAGGGTGAGATCCTTGCGGATGGTGGTGCCGGTGGTGGAGAAATGCTCGGCCAGGGCGTCCACTGCCGTTTTGCCATGCTGCTGCAGATATTCAAGGATAGCGGCCTGCCGCTGCTTTGGTTTCATCGCGATTCCCGTTCACAAGAGTGGGGCATTTCCCCTCGCTGAATAATTCACTATGAAAGGTAATGCCTTTTAATGTGAAAATATCACGATTTGGGTTCAATCGCTAACGATAGTGCAGACTGGCATGCGCGATCCTCGGGGAAGATCACATCCGGGCGCAAATCCCGCTGATGCAACCCGTGTAAATGAGGCAGCGGGCGGGGCCGGGCGAAAACGGTCAGGCCGCGCAGCAACAGGCTGCCGCACACCCGCCGATCGGCGTCGAAGGCCAGCGCCAGCACCACCCGCGGGCGGAAACGGCCGCCGGAGCGGCCGACGCCGACGGCGCCCAGTCGGCATAAGCCGTCGAAGGCGCGGTTAAAACGTTGCAGTTGCCACCAGCCGAAGGCGATTTGCAGCAGCCAGGCCAGCAGCGCGAAGGCGATCAAAGCTTGTGTCATGGGGTTCTCCTTATGCCCCCTTCCGCGGAAGGGGGCGTCGGTGGCCTCAGAACATCACCTGGCCGCCGGTGATGTTGATCGATTGGCCGGTGCAGTAAGAGGCCTTATCGCTGGCGTAGAACAGCAGGGTGTTCAGCACGTCCTGGTAGTCGCAGCCGCGCTTCAGCGGCACTTTGTCGATGTAGTACTGCTCCACCTGGTCCGGCGCGATGCCCAATTTTTGCGCGTACTGCGGCAGCAGCGATTGAAACATCGGCGATTTCAGCAGGTTGCCGAGCATCAGCGAATGCACGGTAATGCCGTATTCCGCCAGATCGAGCGCCAGCGACTGCGTCAGCCCCACGCCGCCGAACTTGGCGGCGCTGTAGCCGGAGTTGTGCTTGCTGCCGACCTTGCCGGACTTGGAGTTGATCTGAATGATGCGCCCGGCGATGCCGTCGCGGATCATCAGGCGCGAGAACTCGCGGGCGCAGAGGAAATAGCCCACCAGGTTCACCTGCAGCGAGCGGTCGAAGTCGCCCAGCGGGAAGTCGGTGATCGGCGCCGCCTTGGCGATGCCGGCGCTGTAGACCAGCAGGTTGGTTTGGCCAAATTCCCGGTCAACCGCCGCCGCCAGCGCGATCACGCTCTGCTCGTCGGTGGCGTCGGCCTGAAAACCGCAGGCGCTGCCTGCGCCATACTCTTCGTTGATCTGCCGCGCCACCTGATTGGCGTTGTCGGCGTTCAGATCGGCCACCGCCACCCGATAGCCGGCCTGCGCCAGCCCGTGGGACAAAAAGGCGCCTAACGTTTGGCCGCCGCCGATCACTACAGCTACTTCAGACATGGTCTACTCCTTATGCGATAAATGACAGCGTGCTGCCCAACGGGATATCGGTCGGCGTCGGGCCGGAAACGTGGATCGAGCCGGGGAATTCGGCTTCGGCTTCGCCGTCGAAGCGTACGGTGATGTGGCCGAGCTCGCGCAGATTCTGCGTGGCGACGCTGCCGACGGCGGTGATGGCGTAGCGCTGCTGCGCCAGTTCCATCACGCCGCCCACCTGCAGTTCGCCGGCGGTCGCGCCGTGGCGGTGGATAAAGCAGAACTCTTCGATATCCGCCGGCGCGCCTTCACGGAAAGTGATCAGCATGTTGTCCAGCAACGCGTCGCGGGCGCAGCCGCCGATCTGTGTGATGGTGGTATGAAAAATGGTGTGCATAAACGTCTCCCTGGAAATCATGCTATTGATAAATAAAGGCCGAGGCGGCCCAGGCGATCAACACCGTCGGCGCGCCGGTCAGAAAGCGCCCAACCAGCACTGAAGGCACGCCGACCCGTACGGTGTCCTGTTTGGCTTCCGCCAGCGACAGGCCGACCGGAATGAAGTCACAGGCTGCCTGCGCGTTGATGGCGAACAGCGCGGGCAGCGCCAGCTGCGGCGGAATATGGCCGAGGCCGATCTGCACCCCGACCAGCACGCCGATCACCTGGGCGATGACCGCGCCGGGGCCGAGGAACGGCGACAGCAGCGGGAATGAGCAGATCAGCGCCAGCGTCACCAGGCCGATCGGGCTGTTGGCCAGCGGCGTCAGGCCGTGAGCGATAAAGTCCCCGAGGCCGGAGGCCATGATGATGCCGATCAAGGCCGAGACGAACGCCATAAACGGCAGGATGGTCTTCAGCACGGTGTCGATGGTGTCGCGCCCGGCCTGGAAGAACACCGCCACCACCGATCCCATGCCCATGCCGACCTTCGCCAGCAGCCCGTCGCTTTGCTCTGTGATCTTCTTGCTGGTGTCGTAGTCGCGCGCCTTGGGCGGCGCGGCAACGGCGGCGGCGGGTTGGCTATCTGCCGCTTCGATTCGGCTGATGTTGTGGTCACGCACGCCGGAGACATAGATGTCTTCGAGGATAAACTGCGCCAGCGGGCCGGACTGGCCGGTGGCGTGGATGTTGACCGTCGGAATGCGGCGTTTCGGGTACAGGCCGCAGCGCAGGGTGCCGCCGCAGTCGATCACCGCCACGCCGATCTCTTCTGCCGGCGGCTCGCCCTCTTTGAAACCGTCGACGGCCGGCCAGCCGGTCAATTCGCTGAGGCGATCGACAATGGAAGGCCGGGTGCCGGCGGTGATGTACACCACTTTCTTGCCGGGCTCTATCGGCAGCTCCAGGGGGCCACCCCAGCCGCTGGCGCCTTTTTCAATACGGATATAAGCACTCATGCTGCACTCCACGAATTAAAGTTGCACCTGGCGATCCAGACGGATGCCCATCTTGCGTTCGAACAGACTGGTGGTGAGATCGGTGACCCAGCCGCGGAAGAAGTTGGTGAACAGCCCCACCAGGAAATAGCTCACCGCCAACGGGCCGAGCGGCAGGCCGAGGGTGGTCAGGCCGCTGGCGATGCCGAGGTAAACGAACAGCTCGCCGGGGTTGATGTGCGGAAACAGGCCGTTCATCGAGTGGCAGCTGTAGGAGGCCGCCGCGTAGTAGCTCGGCTTGTATTTCTCCGGCATGAAGCGCCCCAGGCTGAGGGTCATCGGGTTGCAGAAGACAAAGGTGCCGATCAGCGGCAGCAGCAGATAACGCGAGACGGGGTTGCCCGCGCAGCGCTGCGCCAATCGTTCGATACGTTCCTGGCCAACAAATTTGATCAGCGCGTTCATGATAACCAACAGGCTGATCAACAAAGGCAAAATGCCGGTCACCATGCCGACAAACACTTCACCGCCTTTTTGAAACAGGCCGATAAACCACTCGGCGCCGTGGGTGATTAGCTCAATCATTATGTTCTCCTGTAATGGACTGATATGGCCTGGAGCGAACGGCGGCTCTGTCGCCATGGGCCTTACAGTAGTCACTTTGTTGGGCTATTTGTTTTAAATAGATCACAATTTGAAAGATAAATATTTTATTTTGAAAGTTTAAAGTGAAAGAAAGAGAAGGTGAACGGCGCGAGAGGCGGGATAACGGGCACAAAAAAGCCCGGCGAACCGGGCTTTGGGACAGGCGGTCTGTCACATCAGGCGATGGTGACCTTCTTGTCCAGGTAGGCGTCTTGTACGGCGTTGATCAGCGCCACGCCGTCTTTCATCGATTTCTTAAACGCTTTACGCCCCAGGATCAGGCCCATGCCGCCGGCGCGTTTGTTGATCACTGCGGTGCGCACCGATTCCTGCAGATCGTTCTCACCGGCGGCGCCGCCGGAGTTGATCAGCCCGGCGCGGCCCATGTAGCAGTTGGCCAGCTGGTAGCGCACCAGATCGATCGGGTGATCGGTGGTCAGCTTGGTGTAGACGCGATCGTCGGTATAGCCGAATTTCACCGCGCGGTAACCGCCGTTGTTTTCGGCCATTTTCTGTTTGACGATGTCGGCGCCGATGGTGGCGGCGATGTGGTTGGCCTGGCCGGTCAGATCGGCGCTGGAGTGGTAGTCCACGCCGTCCTTGTTGAACGCCGGGTTGCGCAGATAGGCCCACAGCACGGTGACCATGCCCAGCTCATGCGCGCGCTCGAAGGCGATCGAGATCTCTTCGATCTGGCGGCGCGACTGCTCGGAGCCGAAGTAAATGGTGGCGCCAACCGCCACTGCGCCCATGTTGAACGCCTGCTCGACGCTGGCGTACAGGGTCTGGTCGTACTGGGTCGGGTAGCTCAGCGTTTCGTTGTGGTTGAGTTTGACCAGGAACGGAATTTTATGCGCATAGCGGCGCGATACCGACGCCAGCACGCCGTAGGTGGAGGCGACGCAGTTACAGCCGGCTTCAATCGCCAGCTCGACGATGTTCTTCGGATCGAAATACAGCGGATTGGCGGCGAACGAGGCGGCGGCGGAGTGCTCGATGCCCTGATCGACCGGCAGGATAGACAGGTAACCGGTGCCGCCCAGGCGGCCGTGGTTGAACAGGGTTTGCATCGAACGCAGCACGCTGTTGGGGCGGTTGTTATCGATCATTACGCGGTCGACGAAGTCGGCGCCCGGCAGGTAGAGATTCTCGGCGGGGATAGTGGTACAGCGGTGTTGCAGCAGATCTTCCGCTTCCTTTCCTAGCAACTGCACAATATCAGTCATGATTCACTCCCGATTAAGCTTCTTCATACACCGGCAATGCAAGGGTTTTTGACCACCGGCGTAGTAAAAAAGCGGTGATTGAAGCTGTAAAGCGATGCTACCGAACTTGATCCGGCAAGGACAAACAATAGATGCGATTGAGAGGAAATGCCATTGGCGTGGCCAAATACGCGGGGGCGATCGCCCCCGGCGCGTTAAGTGCTTGATTGTTCGATCTCGCCTGCCTTGGCGTTCCGAGTGGCGAGCGGGCGCAGAGCCGGATTAGCCCAGCAGAGCGCAGTTCGGCGGCAGGCGGCATTCGATGGCCTGCGGCACCACTTCGATGCGGAAATGGCGGCCTTTGAGCGGCTCGCCGTCGAGGTTGAAGGTCATCTCATGCGGCGCGTCGATCTCGAGCCACGGCAGCGCGGCGCTGAGGATGCTGTTGCTCTCTTCGTCGTTGAACAGGGCGGCCACCAGCGCCGGCAGCAGCTCATCGGCGATCAGCAGGCGCAGCTGCAACTGCCCGTCGTTGATCAGCGCGCTGGGGCACAGCTCCTGGCCGCCGCCGGCCTGTTTGCCGTTGCCGATGCCGATCACCAGCGCCTCGCCGGCCCAGCGGAAGTCCGGCCCACGGATTTCACAGCGGTCGGCCTGCAGCGTATCCATGCGCAGCAAGCCGTGCACGAAGTAGGACACGCCGCCGAGAGCCGCCTTCAGCTTCTCCGGCGTTTCGGTGGTGATGCGGGTGCCGAAGCCGCCGGTGGCCATGTTGATGAAGTAGCGCTCGCCGTTGACCTTCGCCAGATCGATCGGCACCGAGCGGCCCTTGATCGCCAGCTGCAGCGCCTGTTCCGGCGAAGGGGGGATGTTGCAGGCCATGGCGAAGTCGTTGGCGGTGCCGAGCGGCAGGATGCCCAGCGCCGGCCGGTTGTGCGCCGGCAGTTGCACCAGCGCGGCGGCCACTTCGTTGATGGTGCCGTCACCGCCGCCGGCGACGACGGTGCCGACGCCGAGCTGCGTGGCTTCTGCGACATAGCGCGCGGCGTCGCCGTGCTCCCAGGTCACGCGCACGTGCAGCGTGATTTGCTCTGCGCGCAGGCGTTTGACCGCCTGACGCAGCTCTTCGTTACCGGCGCCTTTGCCGTTGATGATAAGCAGGGCGGGCGCATGTGAGTGTTGAGGCATTGCCGATCTCCTCCGGCGGAAAACCAAGAATGCCTCAAGATAAACCAGCTGCCGCCACCAGGCCATCAGAATATTCAGCTAATTCTGGTTATTTCCCGGCGTTCAGTGAATAAGAAACAAGGCGAATTTATCTGAATTTTACCCGGAAATAAGCCAGGTTTTAAAGACGAGAGGATTAATCGCTGTAGCGTTATTTATATATCGAGGCGACGTGATTATTATTATTAAAACGGATAACGGGAATAAGTTATGGAAATCGGCGCGGCGAAAAAAATAGGCGCACCCATAAAGAAAAAGCCAGCCCAAGGGAGATTGGGCCGGCTAAGGAGGTGGTTCCTAGTATTGCTATGCAAATATTTTCGTTGTTCGTTTTAAGCAGCGTGATAGTAACCAAGCTGCGCGCACATTGATGTGATCCAATTCTAATATTTGCTAAAAATCGCCGCCGAATGACGGCGATTCATTTTTATGCCCCGGCGCTATTTTCTTCCGCCAAATTGCGGATCAGCAACGCATAATTGAGATCGATATCCTGCGGGATCGGCAAATAAACGATATGGCCGTTGCCCGGCGCCACCTCAATCGGCTCGCCTTTCTTATTTTGCATGCTCTCGAGGGTGAACACCACGTTGCCGCCCGGCGTCATCATTTCGACGCTGTCGCCGAGCGCGAACTTATTCTTCACGTCGACTTCCGCCCAGCCATCACGGCGCACGCCGGTGAATTCGCCGACGAACTGCTGGCGCTCGGAGAGCGAGGAGCCGTAGTCGTAATTCTGCTGCGCTTCGTGCACGTGGCGGCGCAGGAAGCCTTCGGTATAGCCGCGGTGCGCCAGGCCTTCCAGCGTGGTGAGCAGGGTCGGATCGAACGGTTTGCCGGCGGCCGCGTCGTCGATGGCGCGGCGATAGACCTGAGCGGTGCGGGCGCAGTAGTAGAACGACTTGGTGCGCCCTTCGATCTTCAGCGAATGCACGCCGAGCTGCGTCAGACGCTCCACGTGCTGGATGGCGCGCAGATCCTTGGAGTTCATGATATAGGTGCCGTGTTCGTCCTCGAAGGCGCTCATATATTCGCCTGGCTTTTGCGCTTCAGACAGCATGAACACCTTGTCGGTCGGCGCGCCGATGCCCAGCGTCGGCTCGACGGTTTGCACCGGGATCGGCTCGTGCAGGTGCACGATATTGCCGGTGTCGTCCTCTTTGCCTTCCTCCGCTTTGTACTGCCAGCGGCAGGCATTGGTGCAGGTGCCCTGATTGGGGTCGCGCTTGTTGATGTAGCCGGACAGCAGGCAGCGGCCGGAGTAGGCCATGCACAGCGCGCCGTGGACGAAGATCTCCAGCTCCATGTCCGGCACTTCGGCGCGGATCTCGGCGATCTCTTCCAGCGACAGTTCACGCGACAGGATCACGCGGGTCAGGCCCATTTGCTGCCAGAACTTCACCGTCGCCCAGTTAACGGCGTTGGCCTGCACCGACAGGTGGATGTCCATCTGCGGGAAGGCTTCGCGCACCATCATGATAAGGCCGGGATCGGACATGATCAGCGCATCCGGGCCCATATCGATAACCGGCTTCAGATCGCGCAGGAAGGTTTTCAACTTGGCGTTGTGCGGGGCGATGTTCACCACCACGTAGAACTTTTTGCCCAGCGCATGCGCTTCGTTGATACCCTGCGCCAGATTCTCGTGGTTGAACTCGTTGTTGCGCACCCGCAGGCTGTAGCGCGGCTGGCCGGCGTAAACCGCATCGGCGCCGTAGGCGAAGGCGTAACGCATATTTTTCAGCGTGCCGGCCGGGGAGAGAAGTTCTGGTGTAAACATAGTGTGTCTCGGTCTGATTTCAGGTCAGCACCACGCCACCTGATGGCGCAGTAAAAGCGGGGGATTGTAGCCGCAGCGCGGCAAGAAATCAGCAGTTAACCGGATTTATTCAAGGGAGATTGATCCCGGTCAAACGGAAAACGCGCGGTGGCCGCCACCGCGCGGGTGAAACGGGGGATCAGGCGCTCAAATCGCGGATATCGGTGGTCGGGCCGTTTTTTATCACCGACTGGATACCGTTTTTGGCGGCGCTTTCGGAGCTGTACATTTCGCTGACGCCGATCACCTGATGGTTCTTGGCCTTCAGCACAAAGTAGGGCTGATTGCTGGCGCTGTGCTTCAGTTCGTACTGCGCTTCGTGCGGTGAATTGGTCTGCACCGAGGCGATGCCGTTCTCCGCCGAGGCTTTGCTGGCATACATCTCGCTGGCCAGAATGATCTCGCCGTTACTGGCTTTCAGGTTGAAGTGGTACTGCCCGTTCTTTGCTTTTTTCAGCTCGTAATGACCGATTGCCATGGTTCTTCTCCTGTAGGTTCCGATTCGTGATGTAAGTGTAGCCAATCGCTTGAAAATCGGCGGCTAAACCTCACAGCAGCTTAGTTGAAAAAATGCGCAGTTTTTTTGCGCCGGCGCGGAGTTTTCGCCCGAGAGGCACAGCGCCGCACGGGAAGCTAAGGGAGAAGGCGGCGATTGCGCAGTGCGCCGCATAACAAGGGGAACAGGGTTTCACCCCGTGAGATTGTGCGTTACGGTTTGGCCGTTTCGTCAATATGGATGAAAAATGAGCGATACATCTTGGCATCGACACGCTACAGGCATATGCTTTGGCCTATGCCTGCTGTGGAGGTTGTCGAGATGGAAAGAATCGCAAAGCTGTTTAAAAACGGCAGAAATCAGGCGGTGAGGTTACCGGTGGAATTTGAATTTGATACGGATCGTGTCTATATCCGTCGCGATCGGGAGGGCAACGTGATTTTATCCAAATATCCGGCAAAGCCGGACAGCTGGGCACCGCTGCTGAGCATTATCGCCCAAACGCCGGTGCCGCAAGAGTTTCTTGGCGCGGAAGATCGTCAGCAAGGGGTTGCCGACCGCGATCCCTTCTCAGAGGAAGAGTAGGCGATGTACATGTTTGATACCAACACCGTCAGCCACTTGTTTCGGCAGCATCCGCAGGTGCTTAACGTCATGGAAAAGCTCCCGCCTTCTGCCGTATGTATTTCCAGCGTCACGGAGGCGGAACTTCGTTACGGTGTGGCTAAACGGCGGAACAAGGCGTTGCAAAGCATGGTCGAGGCCTTTCTTGCTGCGGTGACGGTCTATGCATGGGATAGCGAGGCCGCCCGCTGCTACGGTGAAATGCGGGCAAACATGGAGAGAAAGGGCAAAATCATGGGCGCGATGGATCAACTGATCGCCGCTCACGCGCAGAGCCGTGGCGCGACGCTGGTGACCAACGATCGCGCATTCGCCATGGTGCCCGGGTTGGCGGTTGAAGACTGGACGCGCTGATTTCCCCCTAAACCCCATTCATCAGCCGGCAGGGCTCGGCTTCCCAGCGGTAGCCCACGCCGTATACCGAGCGGATAAAGGATTTTTCCCCGTCGATCAGTTCCAGCTTGCGGCGCAGGTTTTTGATGTGGCTGTCGATGGTGCGGTCGGTGACCACCCGGTAGTCGTCGTACAGGTTGTTCAGCAGCTGCTCGCGAGAAAATACGTTGCCCGGCTGGCTGGCCAGCGTTTTCAGCAGGCGGAATTCCGCCGGCGTCAGATCCAGCAACTGCCCCTGATAGCTGGCCTGGAAGCGCGGTTCATCGATGTGCAGCAGGTCATCTTCCCGCGCGCTCTCCTGCGGCCGATAGCTGCGGCGCAGGATGGTTTTCACCCGCGCCACCACTTCGCGCGGGCTGTAGGGTTTGCAGATGTAATCGTCGGCGCCGATCTCCAGCCCCAGCAGGCGGTCAATCTCTTCGATTTTCGCCGTCACCATCACGATCGGAACGTCGCTGAAGCGGCGCAGCTCGCGGCACACCGTCAGCCCGTCGGCGCCCGGCAGCATCAGGTCGAGCAAGATCAGCGCCGGCGGATGCTGGTGCACGGTCGGCACCACCTCGTTGCCGTTGGTCAGCCAGCGGGTGGCGTAGCCCGCCGCCTGCAGATAATCCACCAGCAGCTGGCCCAGCTTGGGCTCATCTTCAACAATCATGATCTGCACGGGTTGATTCTGAATGTCCATCAGGGCGCCTTATTTTTTATCGGGGTAGCAAATTCTACTGTAATGCGCACGCCGCCTAAAGGCGAATGCTCGGCGCGGATTTTCCCGTCGTGCGCTTCCACGATGTTGTGGCAGATCGCCAGCCCCAGCCCTGAACCGCCGCTGGCGCGGTTGCGTGAACCTTCCGCCCGGTAGAAACGTTCGAAAATGCGCGTCAGTTGCTGATCGCTGATGCCCGGTGCGCTGTCCTGCCAGTAGAGGAGCAGCCGCCCCGGCTGCAGCTCGGCGCCGATCTCCAGCCGGCCGCCGGCGTCGGTGTAACGCAGGCTGTTTTCCAGCAGGTTATTGAACAGCTGGTTCAGGCGATCGGGATCGCCGAACAGCGGCGCCTGGGGCGGCAGATGGGTGACGATCTCCAGCCCTTTGGCGCGGAAGCGTTCGCGAAAGGCAGCGACGGCGATCTGCAGCAGGTGCACGCAGTCCACCGACGATTTGCGATAGGCCAGCGCGCCGAGATCGGAGAGCGACAGCTGGTGCAGGTCGTCGACCAGTTTGGTCAAGGTGGATACCTCGGCCTGCAGCGAGCTGAGCGACGCCGGCGTCGGCTGGCGCACGCCGTCCTGCAGCGCTTCCAGTTCGCCGCGCAGCACCGCCAGCGGCGTGCGCAGCTCGTGCGATACGTCGGCCATAAAGGCGCGGCGCATCTGCTCGTTTTTTTCCAGCGAGGTGGCCAGCTGGTTGAAGTCGTGCGCCAGCCGGCCCAGTTCATCCTGGCTGCTGACCGCCACGCGGGTGGTGAAATCGCCCGCCGCCAGGCGGTGGGTGCCCGCCACCAGACGCTTGACCGGGGCCAGCATGCCGCGCGACAGCAGCCAGGTCACCGCCGCCGCCAGCAGGGTGGAGAGCGCGACGATAATCCAACTGGTGCGCCGCTGCTGGCGATCGAAGTTGATGTCGGTATTGCGCGTCAGGCGCTCGACCGGGGTGGTGAGCACCCAGCCGACGATCTGGTTGTTGTAGCGGATCGGGTGGCGCGGCCCCTCTTTCGGCAGGGGGCCAGAATGCCCGACCAAACGATTGAACTGGCTGTCCACCACCCAAAACTGGGTGCGCCAGCCCTTGGGCGGCAGATTGTGGCTGCTGTCGCTGTTCTGCTCGAACGAGCGCATGATCTGGTAGACCACCTGATCGTTGTTGCGCAGGAATATCCAGTTGCCATGGTGGCTGTACTGTTCCTCCAGCGCTTCGCTCAGCATATTGATGCGTTGCTCGTTGCTGCTCTTGATGTAATCGATAAAGCCGCGCTCAAAGCTGACGCGCACCCCCCAATGCATGGTGATCAGCACCAGCATGCAGGTAGCGAAAATGGCCAGGAACAGTTTCCCGGTAATGCCTATCCTCATTGCAACCTCGTTGAGCCGGTACCCGGCTCTTTGGTCAGCGTGCGGTTGGGCGCGCTATCGGCCGGCACGCGCGCGAAGGCCAGCGCGGGCAGAGCGATAATCAACGCCATACAGCAGTAGCTGTAAATAAATGCGCTGTGAATGGCCGGGCTATCGGCCACCACCTGATGATGGGCGAAGCTGCCGATCAAGATGCCGGCGACGCTGACGCCAAGGCTCATCGACAGCTGCATGACCATCGATAACAGGCTGTTGCCGCTGCTGGCCAGCCTGTCAGGCAGATCTTTCAGCGTCAGGGTGTTCATCGCCGAGAAGCGCAGCGAGTTAATCATCCCCTGGAAGAACAGCACCACCGGCAGCAGCCACAGCCAGCCGAGCATCGCCGCCAGCAGGAAGCTCAGGCTGACCAGCGCCAGCAGCAGCGTGGCGGCCACCAGCACGTTGCGGTAGCCGAAGCGGTTGACTACCTGCACCACGATGCGCTTCATGCCCATGCTGCCGATGATCATCGGGATCATCATCAGCCCGGCGTGGAACGGCGTGAAACCCATGCCCACCTGCAGGAACAGCGGCGTCATGAACGGCAGCATGCCGCTGCCGATGCGCCCCAGCAGGCTGGCCAGCAGCCCGATTTTGTAGGTCGGGGTGCGCAACAGCCGGAGCGAGAACAGGGCGCGGCTATTGCCGTTGGCATGCCAAACATACCCCAACAGCGCCGCTGCGCCCAGCGCCACCAGGCCGGCGATGGCGCCGCCGGACAGCCCCATGCCTTTATGGCCGTCGAGCGCCAGCGTCAGCGACGCCATGCCGATCGCCAGCAGGATAAAGCCGCTGAGATCGAAGCGGCGGGTCTGCATTTGGTAGTTGGGCATCAGCAGCAGCGTGGCGATGGCGCCCACGATGCCCACCGGAATATTGATCAGGAAAATCCAGTGCCAACTGGCGTATTGCACCAGGAAACCGCCGAGCGCCGGCCCCATCAGCGGGCCGATCTGGCCCGGCAGCGTCACGAAGGTCATCGCCGCCATGTACTGCTCGCGCGGCACGATCTTCATCACCGTCAGGCGCCCGACCGGCACCATCATCGCACCGCCGACGCCCTGAAGCACGCGCGAGGCGATCAGCTCGTTCAGGGTTTCCGAGCGGGCGCAGAGGAGGGAGCCGAGGGTAAACAGCACGATGGCGCTGAAAAACACCCGCTGTACGCCGATCTTGTCCGCCAGCCAGCCGCTGGCCGGCAGCGTCACCGCCACCGTCAGCACATAGGAGACGATCACCGACTGCATGCGCAGCGGGTTCTCCCCCAGGCTGGCGGCCATTGAGGGCAGGGCGGTGTTGACGATAGTGGTATCCAGCGTCTGCATAAAGAAGCCGAATGCCACTATCCAGAGTTGCCAGCGTACCGTGGCGGTGTGTTTCATCAGCATCGGTCGGCCATTAATGGGGCAGCGGGGCCAGTTGCTTGTTGCGGCGGAACTTCGCCTGCAGCCGGTCGAAGTAAAGGTAGACCACCGGGGTGGTGTACAGCGTCAGCAGTTGGCTCATCACCAGGCCGCCGGCGATGGTGATGCCGAGCGGCTGGCGCAGCTCCGCGCCGTCGCCGCGGGTCAGCACCAGCGGCAGTGCGCCGAACAACGCCGCCAGCGTGGTCATCATGATCGGCCGGAAACGCAGCAGGCTGGCCTGGAAAATCGCCTCGCGGGCGCTGATGCCGCCGTTGCGCTGCGCCTCGAGCGCGAAGTCGACCATCATGATGGCGTTTTTCTTCACGATGCCGATCAACAGCATGATGCCGATCAGCGCGATCAGGCTGAATGGCGCGCCGAACAGCTCGAGCGCCAGCAGCGCCCCCACGCCGGCGGAAGGCAGCGTGGAAAGGATGGTCAGCGGATGGATATAGCTCTCGTACAGCACGCCGAGCACGATGTACACCGTGGCGATCGCCGCCAGGATCAGGATCAGCTGCGACTTCAGGGTGTCCTGGAACACCTGGGCGGTGCCGGCGAAGGCGCCGCGCACCGTGGACGGCACGCCGAGCTGAGTCATGGTGCGCTCGACCGCCGCGGTGGCGTCCGACAGGCTGCCGCCGTCCGGCAGGTTAAAGGAGACGGTCGAGGCGGCGGACAGCCCCTGATGGTTGACCGACAGCGGCGCGTTGGCCGGCCGCCAACTGGCGAAGTAGGAGAGCGGTATCGCTTTGCCTTCGTTGTTGATGATGAACATTTTGTCCAGCGAACTCACGTCCTGGGTGTAGGGCGGCGCCACTTCCATCACGACTTTGTATTGGTTGAGCGGTTGATAGATGGTCGAAATCTGCCGCTGGCCGAAGGCGTTGTTCAATAGGTTGTTGGCGTCGGACACCGAAATGCCGAGGCGCGCCATGGTTTCACGATCGTAGACCAGATCCATCTCCGAGCCTTTATCCTGCTGATCCGAGTTGACGTCCGCCAGCTCGGGCAATGCGGCCAGTGCGGTGCGGATCTTCGGCTCCCATTCGCGCAGCGCGGCGAGATCGTCCGCCAGCAGCGTATATTGATAGCTGGCGTTGGCCTGCCGGCCGCCGACGCGGATATCCTGCACCGCCATCAGAAACAGGCTGGCGCCCGGTTCTTTGGCCAGGCGGGCGCGCAGGCGGGCGATCACTTTCTGCGCGTCGTCGCTGCGTACCGACAGGGGTTTCAGTGAGATGAACATCGAACCGCTGTTGGTGCGCGAACCGCCGGTAAAACCGGTGACGTTTTCCACGTCCGGATCTTCGCGCACGATTTTCATGAAGTCTTCCAGTTTGCCGCGCATCGCCTGGAACGAAATGCTTTGGTCGGCCTGGATAAAGCCCATCAGACGCCCGGTATCCTGTTCCGGGAAGAAGGTTTTCGGGATGCTGATATACAGCCAAACGTTGAGCGCAACGGTGGCGAGGAACACCGCCAGCACCCAGCGCGAGTGGCCGAGCACCCAGTTCAGCGAGCGCCCGTAGCCCTGCTGCAGCCCCAGCAGCATTTTACCGAAGCCGCGCGCCCGCCGCTGCGAACGCGGCGGCTGGTGGCGCAGCAGGTAGGCGCACATCATCGGCGTGAGCGTCAGCGAGACGATCAGCGACAGCCCGATCGACACCGACAGGGTGACGGCGAACTCGCGGAATAGCCGGCCGGGCAGGCCTTCCATCAGCAGCAGCGGGATAAACACCGCCACCAGCGAAACGCTCATCGACAGCACGGTGAAACCGACCTCCCGCGCGCCCAGCAGCGCGGCGTTGATCGGTTTCATGCCGGCCTCGACGTGGCGGGAAATGTTTTCCAGCACCACGATGGCGTCGTCCACCACAAAGCCGGTGGCGATGGTCAACGCCATCAGCGACAGGTTGTTGAGGCTGAACCCGCACAGATACATGGCGGCGAACGAGCCGATCAGCGACACCGGTACGGCGACCGCCGGGATCAGCGTGGCGCGCCCGGAGCGCAGGAAGATGAACACCACCAGGATCACCAGCCCGATGGCGATCGCCAGCGATTGTTCCACCTCGGCCAGCGACGCGCGGATGGTCGGCGAACGATCCTGTGCGACGTTGAGTTGAATCGAAGCCGGGATATTTTCCTGCAGGGCGGGCAGCTCGGCGCGAATGCGATCGACGGTTTCGATGATGTTGGCGTCCGGCGCGCGGCTGATGGCCAGAATGATCGCCGGTTTGGCGTCGGTCATCCCGGCGTTGCGCACGTCTTGCACCGAGTCTTTGACCTCGGCCACGTCGGCTAAACGCACCGCCGAGCCGTTGTTGTAATGAATGATCAGCGGACGATAAGCATCGGCGGTTTTCAGCGCGTCGTTGGCCTGGATCTGCCAGCGCTGCTGCGGGTTTTCCACGGCGCCCTGCGGGCGGCGCACGTTGGCGTTGGCGATGGCCTGCCGTACGGTGTCCAGCGACACGCCCTGATTGAACAGCGCCGAAGGGTTCAGCTCCACCCGCACCGCCGGCAGCGAGCTGCCGCCGACGGAAACGTCGCCGACGCCCTCGGTCTGGCTGATCTTCTGCGCCAGCTGGGTGGAGGCGAAATCGTAAAGCTGCCCCTGACTGTAGGTGTCCGAGGTCAGCGTCAGGATCATGATCGGCGCGTCGGATGGATTGACCTTGCGGTAGCTGGGGCGGCTCGGCATGCCGGTCGGCAGCAGGCTTTGCGCGGCGTTAATCGCCGCCTGCACGTCGCGCGCGGCGCCGTTGATGTCGCGATCGAGATCGAACTGCAAAATGACCCGGGTACTGCCGAGCGAGCTCATCGAGGTCATTTCGTTAACCCCGGCGATGCGGCCCAGCGCGCGCTCCAGCGGCGTCGCCACCGAGGACGCCATGGTTTCCGGCGAGGCGCCCGGCAGCGACGCGCTGATCGAAATCACCGGAAAATCCACCTGCGGCAGCGGCGACACCGGCAGCAGGCGAAAGCCGATCGCGCCGCTGATGGCGATGGCCAGCGTCAGCAGGGTAGTGGCCACCGGCCGGTGAATGAACAGAGCGAAGAATCTCACGGCAACTCCTGCGTATCCGGCTGGCGATGCGTGTTGCGCGCCAGTTTGTCAAACAGCAGGTAGATCACCGGCGTGGTGAACAGCGTCAGGATCTGGCTCATGATCAAACCGCCGACCATACAGACGCCGAGCGGATGCCGCAGCTCCGCGCCGACGCCGGTGCTCAGCATCAGCGGCAGCGCGCCGAGCAGGGCCGCCAGCGTGGTCATCAGGATCGGCCTAAAACGCAGCAGGCAGGCCTGATAGATGGCGTCGCGCGGCGATAAGCCCTGCTCGCGTTCCGCCGCCAGCGCGAAGTCGATCATCATGATGGCGTTCTTCTTCACGATGCCGATCAGCAGGATGATGCCGATGATGGCGATCACGTCCAGCTCGCTGCCGGCCATCATCAGCGCGAGCAGCGCGCCGACCCCGGCGGTCGGCAGGGTGGAGAGGATGGTCACCGGGTGAATGAAACTTTCATACAACACGCCCAGCACGATGTACATCGCCACTACCGCCGCCAAAATCAGCCACAGCGTGCTGCCGAGCGCCGCCTGGAAGGCCAGGGTCGCCCCCTGGAATTGGGTGGTGATGTCCCTTGGCATGTTGAGATTTTTTTCCGCCTGGGTGACCGCGTCCACCGCTTCGCCGAGCGAGTAGCCGTCGGCGACGTTGAACGAAACGGTGGCCGACGGGAACTGATCGAGATGGTTGACCGACAGCGGGCCGAAGCGCTCTTCGATTTTGGCGATGGCGCTCAGCGGCACTACGGCGCCGTCGTTGCCGCTCAGACGGATCTCATTGAGCGCCGTCAGCCCCGGTGTCGCGCTGACGTCGTGCTCCAGCACCACGCGGTATTGGTTGGCCTGGGTGTAGATGGTGGAGATCAGGCGCTGGCCGAACGCGTTGTACAGCGCATTGTCCACGTCGCTCATGGTGACGCCGAGGCGGGAGGCCGAATCGCGATCGACGTTGACGTAGGCCACCAGCCCCTGATCCTGCCAGTCGCTGGTGACGTCCGCCAGCTGCGGGGTTTGTTTCAGCTCATCCATCAGCTGCGGCACCCACAGGCTGAGATCGTCCAGCGACATCGCCTGCAGGGTGAACTGGTACTGGGTGCGGCTGACCTGGGTATCGATGGTCAGATCCTGCACCGGTTGCAGGTACAGCTTCACGCCGGGGAACTGCGCCGTTTGCTGCTGCAGGCGGCTGATGATCGCCGGAATGCGGTCGCTGCGTTCTCTCAGCGGCTTCAGGTTGATCTGCAGCCGGCCGCTGTTGAGCGTGGCGTTGCTGCCGTCGACGCCGACGAACGAGGTCAGGCTTTCCACCGCCGGATCTTTGAGGATCTGCGCCGCGACCTGCTGCTGGCGCTCGGCCATGTTGCTGAACGAGACGCTCTGCGGCGCTTCCAGCGTGCCCTGAATGATGCCGTTGTCCTGCACCGGGAAGAAACCTTTCGGGATCAGCAGGTACAGCAGCACCGTCAGCGCCAGGGTGCCCACGGCCACGCCGAGCGTCAGCCAGGGATGGTTAAGCACCGTTTTCAGCCACTGGCCGTATCGCGCGATCACCCGGTCGAAAAAGCGTTCGGAGGCGGCGGAAAACCGGTTCTGCTTGCGCAGCGATTCGTGGCTGAGCATGCGCGCGCACATCATCGGCGTCAGCGTCAGCGACACCACGGCGGAGATCAAAATCGCTACCGCCAGCGTGACGGCGAACTCGCGGAACAGGCGGCCGACGATGTCGCCCATGAACAGCAGCGGGATCAGCACCGCCACCAGCGAGAAGGTCAGCGAGATGATGGTGAAGCCGATCTCGCCGGCGCCTTTCAGCGCGGCGTCGAGCGGTTTTTCCCCTTTCTCGATGTAGCGCGAGATGTTCTCGATCACCACGATGGCGTCGTCCACCACGAAGCCGGTGGCGATGGTCAGCGCCATCAGCGTCAGGTTGTTGATGGAGAAGCCGAGGAAGTACATGGCGGCGAAGGTGCCGACCAGCGACAGCGGCACCGCCACGCTGGGGATAATGGTCGCCGGCACGTTGCGCAGGAACACGTAGATCACCATCACCACCAGCGCGATCGCCAGTAGCAGCTCGAACTGCACGTCGCTGACCGAGGCGCGGATGGTGGTGGTGCGATCGGTCAGCACCTTGACGTCGACCGATTTGGGCAGGCTTTTAATCAGCGTCGGCAGCATTTCGCGGATGCTGTCGGCGGTGGTGATGACGTTGACGCCAGGCTGGCGTTGGATGTTCAGCACGATCGCCTGTTGCTGGTTGGTCCAGGCCGCCAGTCGGGTGTTTTCCGCCCCTTGTTCAATGGTGGCGATATCCTGCAGGCGGATCGCCGCGCCGTTCTGGTAGGCGACGATCAGCTGGCGATAGTCGTCGGCGGATTTCATTTGGTCGTTGGCGGACAGGGTGACCGAGCGGGTCGGGCCGTCCAGGCTGCCTTTCGCCGAGTTGACGTTGGCGTTGCTGATGGCGGCGCGGATGGTTTCACTGTTCAGGCCATAGGCGGCGACCGCCGCGGCGTTCAATTTTACGCGCACCGCCGGGCGTTGGCCGCCGGCCAGCGTCACCAGGCCGACGCCGGTCACCTGAGAAATTTTTTGCGCCACGCGGGTTTCCACCATGTCTTCCACCTGCGTCATCGGCATGGCGGTGGAGGTCACGGCCAGCGTCAGGATCGGCGGATCGGCCGGGTTAACCTTGCTGTAGATCGGCGGGTAGGGCAGATCGGTCGGCAGCAGGTTGGTGGCGGAGTTGATCGCCGCCTGCACTTCCTGCTCCGCGACGTCGAGCGGCAGCGCCAGCTGGAACTGCAGCGTGACCACCGAGGCGCCGCCGGAGCTTTGCGACGCCATTTGTTTGAGGCCGGACATCTGGCCGAACTGGCGTTCCAACGGCGCGGTAATGGCGGAGGTGACTACGTCCGGGCTGGCACCGGGATACAGCGTCACCACCTGGATGGTGGGGTAATCCACCTCCGGCAGGGCGGACACCGGCAGCGCGCGATAGCCGATAATCCCCGCCAGCAATATCGCCACCATCAGCAGCGTGGTGGCGACCGGACGCAGAATAAACAGGCGGGACGGACCGCCGCCGGCGTTGGGAGGCATCACCTGCATCAGGGCTTCCTCTGAACGTCAGGTTCGCGCTTGGCGTTGGCCGCCGCCGGCGCTTCGCTCGGCGCGAGCACTTCCACCTGCATGCCTTCGGTCAGGCGATCGATGCCGTCGGTCACCACCCGATCGCCGGCGTTGAGGCCGGCGCTGATCACCACCTGCCGGCTGTCCTGCACGCCGGCGGTGACCCGGTGTTTGCTGACCCTGTTGTCTTCGCCGAGCGTCCAGACGAAGTTGCCCTCGTTGCCCATCTGCAGCGCGGCGGTCGGGATCACCACCGCATCGTGCAGGGTATCCACCTGCAGCCGCGCGTTGACGAACTGGTTGGGGAACAGCGCGTCATCTTCGTTGGTGAAGCGCGCTTTCAGCTTGATGGTGCCGGTGGCGGTATCAATTTGGTTGTCCAGGCTCAGCAGCGAACCGGTCGTCAGCTTGTTCTGGTTGGTGCGATCCCAGGCTTCGACGCTCACCGGCCCGGCTTTTTGCGCCTTGAGCAGATCGGCGATGTTGCCTTCGGGCAGCGTGAACACCACGTCGATCGGGTGCGTCTGCGTGATCACCACCAGACCGGTGGTGCTGCCGCTGGTGACATAGTTGCCGACGTCGACCAGTTTCAGGCCGACGCGGCCGTCGATTGGCGCGGTGATGCGGCTGTAGGTGATCTGCAGTTTGGCGCTGTCGACCGCGCCCTGATCGGCCTTGATCGCGCCTTCGGTCTGCTGCACCAGCGAGGCTTGCGTATCCAGCTCCTGACGGGAAACCAGATTGTTTTTCACCAGCTGCTGATAGCGCGCCAGATCGCGCCGGGCGTTGGCCAGCGTGGCCTGATCTTTTGCTAACTGCCCCTGAGCCTGGGTCAACTGAACCTGGAACGGCCGGGGATCGATTTCCGCCAGCAGATCGCCGGCTTTGACCTGCTGGCCTTCGGTAAAGTGGATCGCCATCAGCTGGCCATCGACCCGGCTGGTGACGGTCACGGTATTGGCGGCGGTGGCGGTGCCCAAGCCGGAAAGATAGCGCGGCACCGTCTGGCGGGTGGCGGTCGCCGCCTGCACCGGCGACATCGGCGCGCCGCGTCTGCCGCCCGCTGCGCGGCCTGCTCCCGTTTTACCGGCGGCCTGGTGCGCGCCCGGCGTCGTCCCGGCGGCCGGTTGGGCGGCGCTGAAATGGCGCCAGGCCAGAACGGCGACGATGATCGCAATCGCCGCAACCAGCAGGCGCAGCAGCAGGGAACGACGTTGGGGTTTTGCATTCATGGTGGTGAAAATTCTCTCCAAAAGGCAGGGGCGCGGGCACTCATTGCCACAAAAATGACACTCCTTACAGGATACTAGTTTAGCCAGCGAAGACGGCATAAAAATGAAGGAAATATGGAGGAACCGTCAGCATTGTCCTAATAAGTGGGTGATTTGAGCGTGCTATGTTTATAAGTGATTTATTCCGGCTTATAGCCAATGCGTTTTAACGATTTCCTGCATTTGGCGCTAATAATTAACAGGCAAATCATTTAACCCATGGAGCCTTTGTGATGAGCAAGAAACAACTGGGCCGTTCGGGCATTCAGGTGCCGGCGTTGACCTTTGGCGGCAACGTGTTCGGCTGGACGGCGGATCAGGCGACCTCGTTCAATCTGCTGGATGCGCTGGTGGACAATCAGCTCAACTTTATCGATACCGCCGACGTTTATTCCAGCTGGGCGCCGGGCAACCGGGGCGGCGAATCGGAAACCGTCATCGGCGAATGGCTGAAGAAGAGCGGCAAGCGCGACCAGGTGATCATCGCCACCAAGGTGGGCAAACCGATGGGCGAAGGCAAACAGGGGCTGTCGCCGCGCTATATTCAGCAGGCGGTGGAAGATTCGCTGCGCCGTCTGCAAACCGATTATATCGATCTCTACCAGTCGCACGACGATGACCGCGATACGCCGCTGGAAGAGACGCTGGCGGCGTTCGATGCGCTGATCAAGGCCGGCAAGGTGCGGGCGATCGGCGCCTCCAACTATCAGGCGGATCGCCTGGAAGAAGCGCTGCGGGTGAGCGAGAACAACGGATTGGCGCGCTACGAAACCCTGCAGCCGGAATACAATCTGTATGCGCGCGAAGGGTATGAAGCCGAGCTAGAAGGCGTGGCGCAGCGCCACGGGCTCGGGGTGATCAATTTCTTCTCGCTGGCCAGCGGTTTTCTGACCGGCAAATACCGCAGCAAAGCGGACGAGGGTAAAAGCCAGCGCGGCGATCGCATCGTCGAACGCTACCTGAACCCGCGCGGTTTCCGCATTCTGGCGGCGCTGGATCAGGTGGCGGGCAAACACGGCAGCTCTCCGGCGCAGGTCTCGCTGGCCTGGCTGATTGCGCGTCCGAGCATCACCGCGCCGATCGTCAGCGCCACCTCGTTGCCGCAGCTGGATGAGTTGGTCAGCGCCACCCGCCTGACGCTGGATGCGGACGACATTCAGACGCTGAACCACGCCAGCGCTGAGTAAGAGCCGCCGGCGATTTTGCTCTATGCTGAAGGGGTCAATATGACTTATTCAGGAAACTGCAATGTCTGGCGATATCATCAACGACCTCGCGGCGCTGGAACAGCTTTACGGCAAACCTGCCGCGCCCTCGGTTTTTAAAGAAGTCAGCTATATCCACCCGGCGTACCGTCCGTTTATCGAGGCGGCGCCGTTTGCCGCCCTCTCGACCGTCGGGCCGGACGGCATGGATGTCTCCCCGCGCGGCGATCCGGCCGGTTTTATCCAGATCGAAGACGAGAAAACCCTGCTGTTGCCGGACCGGCGCGGCAATAATCGCATCGATAGCCTGCGCAATATCCTGCACGATAACCGGGTGGCGCTGCTGTTGCTGATCCCCGGCATCGGCGAAACGCTGCGGATTAACGGGCGGGCGGAGATCGTGGTGGCGCCGGCGGTGTTGCAGCGCTTCGCCCACCGCAACCAGCTGCCGCGTTCGGTGCTGCGCATTCGGGTGGAGGCGGTGTTCTTCCAGTGCAGCCGGGCGATCTTGCGTTCGGGGTTGTGGGAAGAGGGCCGCCGCCTCGAACGCTCGGCGCTGCCCAGCCCCGGCCAAATCTTGGCCGCGGTGAGCCAAACGCGCTTCGACGGTGAGGAGTACGACAGCGCGCTGCCGCAGCGGCTGAAAGATACGCTGTATTAATCGCCGTGGCGTTCGCGCCACGTTTGCCGGTTAAGCCGGTACAAGACGTGCTTTTGCAGCGGATGGCCCGCCGGCAGGCGCGGGTGCAGGAAGGTTTCACCGTCGAAGCGCATACCGATGCGCGTCATCACCCGGCGCGACGGCTGGTTATCTTCGGCGGTGAAGGACACCACTTCCGGCAGGTGCAGCGTGTCGAAGGCGCACGCCAGCGCGGCGCGCGCCGCCTCAGCGGCGTAGCCGTTGCCCCAGTGAGCCGCCGCCAGCCGCCAGCCAATCTCCACGCAGGGGGCGCAAGGCAGGTCGTCACCCGGCCGCGCCAGCCCGACAAAGCCGATAAAAGGCGCGCCGTCTTTCACTTCCACCGCCCACAGCCCCCAGCCGTGTTGTTGCAGGAAGGCGCGGATGCGTTCGGCCTGCGCGCGGCTTTCCTCGGCCGTCATCGGCGCCGGGAAATAGCGCATCACCTGCGGATCGGCGTTAAGCGCGGCGAAGGCCGGCAGATCGCTGTCACGCCAGGGGCGCAGCCGCAGCCTGGCGCTGTCGAGGGTAAGCAAGGTGGACATGATAGGGCCTCCAATAAACAAAGGCGCGGCGAGCCGCGCCCTTGGGCTGTCAACGGAACAGCGTTTGCGCCCAGCGCGCCAGCCCGGCGGTGACCGAGCCGAAGTCGTTGCCGCCGACGATCGGAATGCCCGGCAGCTGCTGTTGCAGCGCGGCGCGCAGCAGCGGCGAACGCGCGCTGCCGCCGGTCAGGTAGATCACCTGCGGCGCGGTCTGGCTGCTGGCCAATGCGGCGCTGACCTGCTCCTGGATGCGCATCAATGGCTGCGAGATGGCGTCGGCGAGCTGATCCTGGCTGATGCTCTCCGCCAGATCGGCCTGCACGAAATTGAGCGGCGCGCTGATGGCCGTTTGGCCGGACAGGGCTATCTTACTCTCTTCGGCCGCCCGCACCAGTCGGTAGCTCAGGCGCTGCTGGTACACTTTCAGCAGGCGTTTCACCTTTTCCGGCTCCGCCGCGTCGAGGATCAGATCGCGCAGCACGCGGCCGTTGGCGGCGCTGTAGAAGTCGTTTTGCGCCGGCACGTCGTTGGTCGCCACCGCGTTCCAGTAAGGCAGCGCCGGCAGGGCGATGCCCTTCGCGGTTTCGCCGCCGAGGCCGAACAGCGGCATCAGCTGTTTGAAGGCCAGCATGATGTCCAGATCGTTACCGCCGACCCGGCAGCCGCTGTGGCCCAGCAGGCTCTGCTGGCGATCGGCGCGGTCGCGCCACTGCGGCCCCATCAGCAGCACCGAGCAGTCGGTGGTGCCGCCGCCGATGTCTACCACCAGCACGGTTTGCTCTTCGCTCAGCGTCGCCTCGAAGTCCAGCCCCGCCGCCACCGGCTCGAACTGGAATTCAATGTCCTTGAAACCGGCGCGTTCGGCGGCGCGCTGCAAAATGCCCTGCGCCTGCCGGTTGGCTTCGTCGCCACCGATGCCCTGGAAGTTGATCGGCCGGCCGATCACCGCCTGATCGATACCGGTCTGCAGCACATTTTCCGCCTGGCGTTTGATGTGGAACATCATGGCGCACACCAGGTCTTCGAACAGCGCGATCTGCTGCGGCTTCAGGCCGTTGGCGCCGAGGAAGGATTTCGGCGAGCGCACGAAGTACACCTCTTCCGGATCTTCCATGTAGTGCGCCAGCGCCTGCAGGCCGAACAGCACGCTGTCGCCGTTAACCGGAATGTCTTCTTCGCGGTTGTAACTGATGGCGCGGCGCAGCAACTGCTGGTTTTCTTCGCTGCCGGTCGGGATCTGCCAATGGCGGTGCAGGCATTCGCTCACCGCTTCGCGGGTCGGCGCGCACAGCATCGAAGGCAGATACGGCGCGTTGTTTTCCAGCGTCAACAGCTCGGGGCCGTGGTCGCGCATCACTGCAACGGAACAGTTGGCGGTCCCGTAATCGAATCCAATAAACATCTCTTTTTTGTCCCCATGCCAATGAAGGGGGGCGACTTTACCCGAGACGAGGCCGGCGGGCAATGCGCCAATGCGCGAGTGTCGAAAAATTTAGCGGGCGCGGCTGCGGCGTGCTTAACTTAATGTCCGAATTCCGCACGTCAGCGCGCCAGCCGAGTCCCATAATGCAGAAAAAACCGAACCCGAGCGTTGCCATGAATACTCAACAGCAAGCGTTGTACGACGCGCTGCGCGCGCGTGACCGCAAATTCGACGGCCGTTTTTTCGTCGGCGTCTCTTCCACCGGCATCTATTGTCGCCCGGTGTGCAGCGCCCGCACGCCGAAGCTGGAAAACTGCACCTTTTATCCGAGCGCGGCGGCGGCAGAGTTGGCGGGATTTCGCCCCTGCCTCAAATGCCGACCGGAACTGGCGCCCGGCCTGGCGCTGATCGACCTGGGCAACCGCTATGCCCAGGTGGCGGTGCAGCTCATCGAGCAGGGCTATCTGTCTGAACACAGCTGCGAAGCGCTGGCGGCGCGGCTGGGCATTTCCGATCGCCATCTGCGGCGCATTTTCGCCGAACAGTTTGGCGCCTCACCGATCGATTACGCGCAGTCGCATCGGCTGCTGCAGGCCAAACGCCTGCTGGCGGACACCGATCTGCCGCTCAGCGAGGTGGCGTTCGCCGCCGGATTCGGCAGCCTGCGGCGTTTCAACGAGCTGTTCAAGGCGCGCTATCGCCTGATACCGTCAGCGCTGCGCAGCGGCGGCGCGCGCGGTGAACGGGCCGCCGCCAGTGGGTTGGTGTTTCACCTGGGCTATCGGCCGCCCTATGACTGGGAGCGCATGCTGAATTTCTTGCAGGCGCGCGCCGTGCAGGGCGTGGAGCGGGTCGACGGACGCCGCTACCTGCGCTCGATCGCCGTCAGCCAGGGCGGCACGGAACACCGCGGCTGGGTCAGCGTGCAGCCGGAAGAAGCGCGCAATCGGGTTCGGGTAGAGATCGCGCCTGCGCTCAGTCTGGTGACGACGGAGGTGTTGCGCCGGGTGCGCCTGCTGTTTGATCTGGATGCCGCGCCGGATCGAATCAATGAGGCGCTGGGCTCGCTGGCGGCCGATGCGCCGGGATTGCGCCTGCCGGGCTGTGTGAACAGTTTCGAGCAGGCGGCGCGGGCGGTGCTGGGCCAGTTGGTCAGCGTAAAAATGGCGGCGACCTTCGCCGGGCGGATGGCTGAACGCTGGGGGGAAGCCCTGGCGACGCCGCATGAGGGCATCACCCATGTCTTCCCCACCGCAGAACGGGTGGCGCAGCTGCAGCCCGAAGAACTGCGCCCGCTCGGGGTGCAGCTGAAGCGCGCGGCGGCGCTGATCGAGATCGCCCGCGCGCTGGGCGAAGGGCGGCTGCAGCTCGATAACGTGCTGGATATCGAACAGGGCATCAAGGCGCTGACCGCGCTGCCGGGCATCGGCAGCTGGACCGCCAGCTATATCGCGATGCGCGCCTGGTCGTGGCCGGACGTGTTCCTGGCCGGCGATTACCTGATCAAACAGCGTTTTCCCGGCATGACGCCGCGCCAGATAGAACGCTACGCTGAACGTTGGCGCCCGTGGCGTTCTTACGCCACGCTGCATCTGTGGCACAACGACGGCTGGGCGCCGGAAGGGGAGGGTTGAACGCAGAGCTAGCGAGGGGTGTCGATCAGCTGCAGCAGGCGGCTCATGCCCTCGCGCATCAGGAACGCCAGCAGCTTTTCCCGCTCGGCCGGCGTCAGGTGATAGTAATACTCGATCCAGACCCGTATCGGATCCTGGCGTTTGACGTCGTAATCCGGATGGTCGGTTTCGCGCAACGCCGACAGGCTGCGCGCGCCGAACGGCAGACTGTCGATATGGTATTCCAGCGCTTTGCCCTGTACGCCGCTGCGGCGGCGGCTGACCCAGCCTTCACGCCGGGCCATCAAATTGACCCCTTGCGGAGTTGAAGGCAACCCCGCCTTACCCATCAGTTCCCTGGCGGAAAACCATTTCTTTTCCATAGTCCCTTATCCCTGAGCCATCACATGCCGAGGAAAATCAACGGATACGCTGATAGTCGCATGGGCGCTTCATCTTACTTAATCGTTTAAGCTTCAGGTGTTATTTATATCACTAATCTTGTCTTGGTTAATATCATGTAACGAACGAGATGCGAGGCGCCGCCCGGGAGACGGCGCCAGAGAGGGGGGAGAAGGTTAACGGATGCCGAAATAGCCGTCGCTGAGCAACACCGCCAGCGGCTGCTCCAGCGCCACCTGGTCGCCGTCCGCCAGATCGACGCCGATGTCGCGCAGCGCCTGCAGCGTCACCGGCTGGTGAGCCGGTCCGGCGAAGGTCTGCGCTTTAATGCGATGCGCCGCGCCGTTGAGCATCGAGACCATCAGCTCGTCCATCTGGTTGCAGTGCACGTTGGTGATAAAGCGCTCATCGATGCGAATGATGTCGATCTTCTGATCGCTGAGTTCATCGAACGCATTGATGTTATGTCCGAAGCCGTTGACGATCAGCCGGCAGCCCCGCTGCTGCAGTTCGCGGAGAAATGCCCGACACTGTGCGGCGTGCTCCAGTATCGCGGCCTCATCGACGCTGAACAGCAGCGCCTGCGGCGGCAGCGAGGAAGCGCGCACCGTTTCCGTCAGGTAGCGCTGGAAGTCGGCGCTCAGCAGGCTGTCGATGGCCAGCGGCAGCGCGAGCGACAGCCCTTTGCGTTTGATGTCGTCGGCATATTTCACCAGCAGTTGCGCCGCCGTCCAGCGGTCGATGTCCGGCATCAGGCCGTACAGCTGCGCGGCGGTGATGAACGCCTCGTGCGACAGCGGGCGCTCGTCCGGCGCCATCACCTGCAGCTTCACCTGGTGAAACGCGGCCGACAGCGGCGTCGCCGGCGGCGCGACCGCGTGAGTCAGCAGCCGCAGTTGCCCCTCGCTGATGATCGTCTGCACTTCCTGCTGGCTCAGTACCTCGTGTTGCCGCTCCAGCAGCTGTTTCTGCCGCGTTTCGTACAGATAAACCTGGCCGCGCCCCTGGTGCTTGGCGGTATAGCAGGCGATATCGGCCTGCGCCAACAGTTCGCTGCTTTTGGCGTCGGCACTGATGCGCGTGATGCCGGCGCTGGCGCCGACGCGATAAATCTTCCCTTCCCAATAGAACGGGTGCTGGCTGATTTGATTAACCACTTGCTGCACCAGCGATTTGGCCTGTTCCAGCCGGCAGTCGTACAGGATCAGACCGAACTCGTCGCCGCCCAAACGCGCCAGGCAGTCGCTGCCGCGCAGTTGGTGCCGCATCAGCTGGGCGATATCCCGCAGCAGGGCATCGCCCGCCGCATGGCCGGCGGTGTCGTTCACCGCCTTGAACCGATCCAGATCGAGGAACACCAGCGAATGCGGCGACGACGGTTCCCCGCCGGCGACGATCGCCGCTTTCAGCTGTTTCTCGAAGCGGGTGCGGTTCGGCAATCCGGTCAGCGCATCGTGCGAGGCGCTGTAGCTGAGTTTTTTCATCAGCTCGCGCGAGGCGGTGACGTCCTGCAGCACCATCACCGCGCCCATGGTTTCCCCGTCGAGGGTTTTCAGCGGTGAGACCGACTGCTGTACGTCGAAATAACGCCCGTCGCGGCTGTGCAGCACCAGCGCATAATCCGCCGGCCATTGCCGTGGGTATTGCGTGAGGTTTTCGATTTCCGGGCCGTCTTTGCCGTTGGTCAGGCGCACCACGCCGGCGACGGGCATACCGATCGCCAGGTCGAGTGGCCAGCCGCACATCTGTTCCGCCACCGGATTCATAAAGGTGATGCGCAGGTGGCTGTCGGTGGAGATCACCCCTTCGCCGATGGCGTCGAGGGTGATGTGCAGGCGCTCTTTCTCTTCGTGCAGCGCCTCGGCGAGGCTCTTGAGCTCGGTCATGTCGATATTGGTGCCGATCAGGCGCAGCGGCCGGCCCTGATCGTCGAGGATCACGTTGCCCTGGCCTCGGATATGGCGCACTTTGCCGCTGCGCGTAGTGATGCGAAATTCCATGACGAACGGTCGCGGCTGCGCCAGGATCTCGGCCAGCTCGCGATCGGTACGCTCGCGATCTTCCGGCACCAGCAGGGTGCGCCACAACGCCAGCGTCGGCGTTTGGTCGGGGGGGAGATCGTAGAGTTCGAACATGCGCTGATCCCAGGTGAAGTTTTCCTGGCTCATCACCCATTCCCAGATGCCGACGCCGCCCACCTGGTTGGCCAGCGTGATGCGCTCCACCAACCGGTTGTTCTCCGCCTCGCTGCGCTTAAGGTCGCTGATGTCCTCCACCTGAGAGATGAAGTACAACGGCCGGCCTTCGCCGTCGCGCACCAGCGAGACCGCCAGCAGCGCCCAGACCGTCTGCCCGTCGCTGCGGATATAACGCTTCTCCATGGTGTAGCTGCTGATATGGCCGTCGAGCAGTTCGTGCAGTTGGGTCAGGTCGGCGTTCAGATCGTCCGGGTGGGTGATCTCTTGAAAGGTCAGGCGATAAAGTCTTTCGGGCGGATAGCCGAGCAGCTTGCACAGCGCCTGGTTAACCTGCAGCCATTTGCCCTCCGGCGACACCAGCGCCATGCCGATGGCGGAATACTCCAGCGCGCTGCGAAAGCGGCTTTCGCTCTCGACGATATGTTGCTTTTCCACCCGGAAGGTGTGCATCACCATCGCCATGGCGTGCGCCGGGATCAGGATCAGCAACATCGGCAGATAGAGGCCGAGTTCGCCCAGGAAAGTGTGCCGGGAAGACTGAAGGTGCAGCAGACCCAGCGACAGCAGGACGGTGATCAGCAGGATAGTGCAGAAACAGACGGTGAAGGTTTCGAAGCGCGACAGGGCGATAGCCGCCCACAGCAGCGGCAGGATGACGAAGGTAAAGGGGAAGGGCAGATGCGTCAGCGCCAGATAGCTGAAGGCCAGCGAGCCCATCAGGGTCAACAGCAGCGGATACGGATTCAGCCCGGCCAACAGACGGCGGTGATAGGTGAGCCCGAGCGGCGCCAGCGACAGCACCCCTATCGCTTCAGAGATGAACCAGGTGCCGAACGATTGCCAAAACGTCAGGTCCGGCGTGGGGGTCAGTCCGGCGGCCAGCAGCGCGCTGAACAACGGGGTAAAGATCACCGCGCAGACCACGAAGCGCAGCCAACAGCCCAGATCGCTCAGCGGATCGATCGCCGGCAGCGTGCGGCGCAGCAGCAGAGCGCACACTGCCGCTTCCAGCAGGTTGATGGCGGCCAGCTTGACCGGAATGGCGCTGAAGCCGAACAGCAGGAAGCTGGCGAGTACGATGCCTGTGCCGCTGGCCAGCAGCGGCAAACCCCAATGACGCGGAGGATGGCGATACAGCACGGCGATCGCGGCGGCGGTCGGGAACCACAGCGGCGTGAAGTGATGAGCCTCACTGGATAACGACAGGCTCAGCAAGGCGAGCAAAAATGTCGCCAGCGCCACGAACAGAGAATGTGTCAGCATAACGCCTTTGTGTGTGCCGAACGCGTTCGGCGCGCTGATATCCATAGACATCCTTACCGATGACCTCTGCCTGTGATTGGATTCATGACGTGGATGAATCAAGATGATTTATTGAAAAAGGGTAGTACAGCGCGGGAGGAAAACCTACCGGGAGGGCCGACTTTACTGCGTTAGCGCAAACCCGGCGACAGAAGGACGAAAAAGCCGGCGCGGGGCCGGCTTTGAGGGTATTACAGCAGGAACAGGGTGGCGAGGCCGAGGAAGATGAAAAAGCCGCCGGTATCGGTCAGCGCGGTGATGAGCACGCTGGAGCCGACCGCCGGATCGCGGCCCAGTTTGAGCATGGTCATCGGGATCACCACGCCCATCAGCGCCGCCAGCAGCAGATTGAGCAGCATCGCCAGCGTCATCACCCCGCCCATCGCCGCGTCGCCGTACAGCAGCCAGGTGATCACGCCCATGATGCCGCCCCACACCACGCCGTTGATGATGGCGACGCCCAGCTCTCTGAGCATCAGGCGCGAGATGTTGCCGACTTCGATCTGGTGCAGCGCCAGCGCGCGCACGATCATGGTGATGGTCTGGTTGCCGGTGTTGCCGCCGATGCCGGCGACGATCGGCATCAGCGCCGCCAGCGCCACCAGCTGGGAAATAGTGTGCTCGAACAGGCCGATTACTCGCGAGGCGATGAATGCGGTGCAGAGGTTGATCGCCAGCCAGGCCCAGCGGGTCTTGACCGCCTTGCTGACCGGGGCGAACACGTCTTCTTCCGGGCTTAAACCGCCCATGCGGCGCAGGTTGGTGTCGCTCTCTTCGTTGACGGCGTCGACGATCTCTTCGATGGTCAGGCGGCCCATCAGTTTGCCCTTGGCGTCAACCACCGGGGCGCTGATCAGGTCGTAACGTTCGAACGCGCCGGCCGCTTCATCGGCCTTGTCCTCAGGCTGGAAGGTGGCGGGATCGCTGTCCATCACTTCGCGTACCGGGATCTCCGGGTCGTTCAGCAGCACCGCGGTGAGCGGCAGTTCGCCCAGCAGGGTGTTTTTGCGATCGGTGACGAACAGTTTATCGGTGGCGTCGGGAATGGTTTTGCGCATGCGCAAAAAGCGGTGCACTGCGCCGAGCGTGACGTCCGGCCGCACCGTCACCAGTTCGAAATCCATCATCCAGCCGACGCTGTCTTTGGCGTACTGGCTCATCTCGCGCACCTGGGCGCGCTGTTCCGGCTCCAGCGAGGTCAGCAACCGGCCCATCAGGTTACGCGGCAGGTATTGCGCCAGATAGGCCTGTTCGTCCACGTCCAGCGTTTTGATCGCTTTGAGCAGGTCTTTGTCGCTCATTTCTTCGATCAGGCTGTCCCAGACCGGTTCGGCGACTTCCACCAGCGTCTGGCCGCGCTTGCTGTTGCCCACCAGCCGCCACAGCGCCATACGTTCGTCCTGCGGCAGCGCCTCCAGCAGGTCCGCCAGGTCGGCGGCGTGCATGTCGTCCAGCAGGCCGGTGATTTCCGCCGTTTGGTTCAGCAGTTCGCTTTGGCTGAGGGCGTGTTCATCCCCTGGCCTGCCGAGAATGCCGTCGACCAATTCCTTATTGTTCAACAGCAGAGTGAGAATGCGCTGGCGGTGTTCAGCGACTTTTTTGACGTTATGGGTTGCGGCTGACATGGTGTTCCTTAACGGGCGCTCGGCGTTCCTGACGCAGGCTCATTAAAAGATAGAGCATAGCGAGTGCCGGAGTCATTTTTATGAAACGGACGGGGCGCGGCGGTTATTCAGAGGAGGCGTCCTGTTGCGGCGCGCTGACTTCGGCGGCGTTTTGCGCAGCGGCCTGTTTTTTTTCCTGATGATGAGGCACCGCCACCACGGCGGCGTACAGCAGTCGGCCGACTAAAATGATAAAGCTGATAAACAACACTATCTTCGTCATCTGTCCGGTGGTTTTCTTGCGCATATATCACCCGGTATGCCGGTGTCCTGTGTTATTCGCTCGAGAATTTGTAACCGGATTTTAGGCGCTGATGACAAAAGTTGTCCATTTTTTTCCGGCGAGCGGCGCGCCGTATTAGGGTTTCGTTTAGGTTGGCGGAGCGAGGGCGGAAAGAAAAACCCCCTGGCTGGCAGGGGGCGGGGGATCAGGCGGAGCGCTGTTCGTCTTGCGAGCCTTCTTCGTCGATCAGCAGCTTCCAGCCGACGACGTCGTTCCAGTAGGCCTGCTCGCGCTCGAAGTCCAGCTGCACCAGGTTGTTTTGCGCCAGGTAGCCGGCCGGGAAGCGCAGCGTCCAGTGGTTGTCGTCGGTGGTCAGGCGCAGCGTTTCCGGCGTGGTGGTCGACTGGCGCTGGTTGTTGAGCAGGGTGCTCAGACGCAGCAGTTGGATCAGCGGCAGGTAGTGTTTCTTTTTGAACAGGTTGAGGCGCGGCAGCTCTTCCAGCTTGATCGCCTTGCGGTGGAAACGCACCAGCGCCGCCAACAGCAGCTGCTGTTCCTGGTTGAAGCCAGGCAGGTTGGAGTTTTGCAGAATGTAGGCCGAATGGCGATGCATGCCGCTGTGGTTGATGCTCAGCCCCACTTCGTGCAGCATGGCGGCCCATTTCAGCAGGGCTTCCAATTGCGGATGCACCAGCTTGGTGTTTTGCGCCATCCACTGCGAATAGAGCAGTTCGGTGGTTTCCAGCACCCGCTTGGCCTGTTCGCGGTCGATGTTGTAGTGATCGGCCAGGCTTTTGGCGGTGCGGCTGCGGATGTCCTGGTGGCGGAAGCGGCCTTCCATTTCATAAAGCACGCCTTCGCGCAGTGCGCCGTCGGACAAGCGCAGATCGCGGATCGCCAGCGCATCGAACACGCCGCACAGGATAGCCAGCCCCGGCACGAACACCGATTGGCGATCTTCCGACAGCCCCGGCAGGCTCAGTGAGCCGAAGCTTTTGAACTGCAGCACCTGTTCGGCGAGCATTTCCAGGCGTTCGAGGGTGATCAGACCGTCTTTTTCGCCCATCGCCACCAGCACTTCGTGGGCGGCCTTGATGGTGCCCGAGGCGCCCAGCGCATACTGCCAGCCCTGAATGCGGTACTGCCAGGCCAGCGTTTCCAGCTTCTGCGCCGCCGCCAGCCGCGCGCGGCGGAAGTTGTTTTTGCTGATCTCGCCGCCGGGGAAGAACAGCTGGGCGAAGCTGACGCAGCCCATGCGGCGGCTTTCCGCCAGCAGCGGCTCGAAGTCTTCGCCGATCACCAGCTCGGTGGAGCCGCCGCCGATGTCGATCACCAGCTTGCGGCCTTTCTCCGGTTGAGTGTGCTCCACGCCCATGAAGATCAGGCGCGCTTCTTCCTGGCCGGCGATGATTTCGATCGGGTAGGGGATCACTTTGGCGGCGCGCTTGAGGAACACTTCAGCGTTCACCGCCTGGCGCAGGGTATGGGTCCCGACGATGGTGACGTTATCCGCCGGGAAGCCCTGCAGCCGTTCGGCAAACAGCGCCAGGCAGGCCAGGCCGCGTTCTATCGCCTCTTCACTGAGTACGTTGTTGCTGTCCAATCCGTCGGCGAGGTGCACCCGCTGTTTTAAACGGCCCAATACCTGTAAGGCGCCGTTGACGACGCGGGCGATCACCATGTGGAAACTGTTCGACCCGAGGTCGATGGCGGCGATTTCCTGCGGTTTGTTCGTTGCAGTGTTTTTTAGCGGCATAGTTGCTGGCCTACTGTCCTGGTTGTTCCAGAGCTTTTAAATACTCGTAAATAGCCACCTGGGCGCGAACTTTGCGGCGGTTGCCGCGCGGCACGTACTGGTTGCTCAGTTCTTTATCCACATAACGGGCCTTGACCGTATCGCTGAACAGGATCTCCAGAATGTCCAGAACGCGCTGTTTCAGCGCCGGATCCAGCAGCGATACCGCCACTTCGATACGGTAATCTATGTTGCGGGTCATCCAGTCGGCGGAGGACAGATACACCCGTTTGTCACCTTTGTTGTCGAAAACGTAAACCCGATCGTGTTCCAAAAAGCGATCGACGATGCTGATCACCTGAATATTGTCGCTGATCCCCGGCAGGTTGGGAATCAGGGAACACATGCCCCGCACCAGCAGACGGATCTTCACGCCGGCGCCGGACGCGGTATATAACCGATCTACCAGCCCTTTATCCACCAGATTATTTATTTTCAACATAATGCCGGCCTGTTCCCCGGCCTGGGCGTTGGCGATTTCGTTGTCGATCAGCTCATACAGCTTCAGGCGCGAGTTCTGCGGCGACACCATCAGGTTGTCGAAGGTGACCGGCCGGTAGGGGTTCTCGATAAAGTTGAATACCCGGCGTACCTCGTTGGTGATGCGCGAGTCGGCGGTCAACAGCGAATAGTCGGTATAGATGCGCGCGGTTTTTTCGTTAAAGTTGCCGGTGCCGATATGAGCATAGCGCACAATTTCATCGCCTTCACGGCGTGAAATCAGGAACAGTTTGGCGTGGATTTTCAGCCCCGGCGCCGAGAAGATCACGTGCACGCCGGCTTCGGTCAGGCGCTTCGCCCAGTGGATGTTGGCCTCTTCGTCGAAGCGCGCCTGCAGCTCGACCACCACCGTGACCTTTTTGCCGTTGTGCGCGGCGTGGATCATCGATTCGATGATGCGCGAGTCTTTCGCCACCCGGTAGATGTTGATTTTGATCGCCAGCACGCTCGGATCGAACGACGCCTGGCGCAGCAGCTCCAGCACGTGTTCAAAGGTGTGGTACGGGTAGTAGAGCAGCACGTCCTTTTCGCGAATGGCGTCGAAGCCGTTGCGGAAACCGTCGAACCAGATGTGGCGCAGGCGCGGCAGCGGCTTGTTGACCAGGTTGGCCTTGCCGACGTTCGGGAAGCTGATGAAATCTTTAAAGTTGTGGTAACGGCCGCCGGCGATCACCGAATCGTAGTTGGAGATGCCCAGCTTACCGCGCAGCAGCTCTACCATCTCGTTCGGCATGTCGCGCTGATAAACGAAGCGCACCGGCTCGGCGGTGAGGCGCTGTTTCAGGCTGGAGGACATCAGTTCCAGCAGGCTGGATTCCATTTCGGTGACCAGATCGTATTCGGCGTCACGGGTCATCTTCATCGAATAGGCGTTGAGCGCGTCGTAGTCAAAGAAGCCCTTGAAGATATCGTCCAGGCAGTAACGCAGGATGTTGTCGAGCAGGATCATCGGCTTACGGCGGCGCGGCGCTTCCGGCGGCAGATTGACGAAGCGCGGCACCTTGTCGGACGGGATCTCCAGCAGCGCATAGTCGATGCGCGCGCCGCGGATGATCTCCACCGCCAGATAGGTGTAATCGTCTTTCAGGAACTGCACCAGGTTGGTGTCGTGGTTGATCAGGATCGGCGTGATGTGCTGGCGCAGGTGCTGTTTGAAATATTGCCGCAGCCAGATTTGCTGGTTCTCGGACACCTGGCGTTCGTTGATCAGGAAGATCTGGTTGCGCGCCATTTCCAGCAGCAGATCGTTGTACAGACCGTCGAACTCCTGATCGGTTTTCAGCACCTTGGCCTGGATCTTTTTCAGCAGATGGCGTGAGGAACCGGCGGAGCCTTGCTCTTCGCTGATCAGGATGCGCCGTTTGAGATCGGCGAAGCGGACTTTATAGAACTCGTCGAGGTTGTTGGAGTAAATGCCCAGAAAACGCATACGTTCAATCAGGGGATTGCTCTTATCTGCGGCTTCCTGCAACACGCGCTCATTAAAGGATAACCAGCTTAGTTCTTTTTCGATGTAGAGCTTTTCCTGACCCATTGCCACTCCAGTTCAAATTTAGAATAGGATCCGGGACGCAGCGCCCGGATGCCGCTCTAGTGTCCTTCATCATTATTGCGAGAGATTGACAGGAAAGTCCAACATATCCATTGCGTTGGCGCGCGGCGTTTTTCGGCGGCAATAAATTTTCCCCGCAGCGGGATGCCCGGCAGTGAAACGATCAGCATGAAATGACGGTTAGCAGGCTTATTCTTGGCGTTATAAAGCGTGTTTATGGTCATTTTTCAGCAATATATCAAATTCATATTGTCTGATGGCAGTGTAAAAAACCTGAGTTATGGCGGGTAACTTTGTCATGCAAACGTCATAAAACTGACATAAGATGCCCGGTTATCTTACGGCGCAAGCCCGATTACATCAGCGACAGCGAGACACATGACACAGACGACGGCCAATCAACATCCCCGAGATCGCATGCGCGGGCGCATCGACCGCGGCGTGCAGGCGGCAGTGACCGCCAGCGGGCTGATGGTGCTGATGACGTTGATGCTGATCTTCGTTTATCTGCTGTTTGCGGTGCTGCCGTTGTTCAAACCGGCCTCGCTCGGCCATGCGCAGCCGCTGCCGTTCACTGTATCGGCCCCGGCGCTGGCGCTGGGCATGGACGTGCAGCAGCGCGTCGGTTATCGCATCGACGCGCAGGGCGCGGGGCAATTTTATCGTCTGACGCCGGCGCCGAGCGGCCAGGCCCAGACGCCGCTGGCGCAGCATACGCTGTTGGCCAAACCGACGCTGCTCGCGCAGGCCGCCGGCGAGCGCGATCTGTTTGCGCTGGCGCAGGCTGACGGCCGGTTGGTGGTGGCGCGCGCGGATTTCGCCACGGCGGAAAACGGCCGGCCGCAGTGGCAGTTCCCGCTCGGGCAGCAGCCATTGGCGCTGGATCCACAGCGCAAGCCGCTGAAGCTGCTGTCGCTGGCGGATGCGCATCGCGGGCAGTATCTGCTGGCCGGAGTGACCGACGATCGGCGGCTGGTGTTCGGCCGCTTCAGCCCCGACCGGCCGCCGCAGTTCAGCGAGCGGCCGCTGGATCACGACGGGGAGCAACTGGTGCTGACGCCGGATGGCCGCCAGCTTTATCTGCTGACCGGCAACCGGCTGGCGCGTTATCAGATCGACGGCGCACAGCTGCAGCTGCGTGAAACGCGTACCCTTGGCGAACATGCCCCGTATCAGATGACGGCGCTGCCCGGCGGCAGCGCGCTGCTGATCAAGGGCGCCGACGGCAATCTGCGCGAGTGGTTCGAGGTGGAAAAAGATCGGCGCTGGCGCCTGACGCCGGTGCAGCATTTCGACCACGGCGCCGACGGGCAGGAGCTGACGGTGGCTGAGCCTTACCGCCGGGTGTTCGCCACCCTGCGGCCCGATGGCGGCTTCTCGCTGTTCTCCGCCATTCAACCGCAGCCGCTGCTGAATACCCGTTTGGGCGCCGAGGTGCGGCAGATGGCGTTCGCGCCGCGCGGCGATGGCCTGCTGCTGGAGAGCGCGCAGGGCTGGCAGCGCTATGCGCTCGACAACCCGTATCCGGACGTCACCTGGCGTTCGTTGTGGGGCAAGGTGTGGTATGAGAACTACCCGCAGCCGGCCTATGTCTGGCAGTCCACCTCCGGTGAAGACAGTTACCAACCCAAATTCAGCCTGATGCCGGTGATCTTCGGCACCTTTAAGGCGGCGGCTTACGCGATGCTGTTCGCCATCCCGCTGGCCTTGGCCGGCGCCATCTATACCGCTTACTTTATGACGCCGGGGCTGCGGCGGGTGATCAAACCGGCTATCGAAGTGATGGGCGCGCTGCCGACGGTGGTGATCGGGCTGGTGGCCGGCATCTGGCTGGCGCCGATCATCGAGCAGTATCTGTTGGCGGTGCTGGCGTTGCCGCTGCTGCTGGCGGCGGCGGTGCTGCTGTGCGGCGCGTTGACCCATCGCTTTATGCCGCGCTGCCGGCCGGGCGTCGATCTGCTGTTGCTGCTGCCGCTGCTGGCGTTGACGGTGTGGCTGGCGCTCAACCTGGGGCCGCGGCTGGAGGTGGCGTTGTTCGGTGAGCCGCTGCATTTCTGGCTGGGGGATAATTATGACCAGCGCAATGCGCTGGTGGTAGGTGTGGCGATGGGCTTCGCGCTGGTGCCGATCATCTTCTCGCTGGCGGAGGACGCACTGTTCAGCGTGCCGGCGACCCTGAGCCAGGGTTCTTTGGCGCTGGGCGCTACCCAGTGGCAGACGGTGATCAAGGTGGTACTGCCATCCGCCAGCGCCGGCATTTTCTCCGCGCTGATGATCGGCTTTGGCCGCGCGGTGGGGGAAACCATGATCGTGCTGATGGCCACCGGCAACACGCCGATTATCGACGGCAGCCTGTTCCAGGGGCTGCGCGCGCTGGCGGCCAACATCGCCATTGAAATGCCGGAGGCGGTCTCCGGCAGCAGCCATTACCGCGTGCTGTTCCTGACCGCGCTGGTGCTGTTTGTCTTCACCTTCGTGTTCAACACGCTGGCGGAGGCGGTGCGCCTGCGGCTGCGCAAGCGCTACACGCCGAATCAGGAGGCGCCATGAAGAACTGGGTGAAGAGCGGGTCGCCGTGGATATGGCTGACCGCCGGTTCGGTGGCCGTCAGCCTGCTGGCGCTGATCGGCATTCTGTTGCTGCTGGCCGGGCAGGGGATGCGCTATTTCTGGCCGAGCCCGGTTTATCAGTTCGAACTGAATCAGAACGGCGCCGGACCGGTGACGGTGATCGGTGAGCTGTACCAGCAACAAAGCATTTCCCGGCGCCAGCTGGCCGAGGCGGGCGTTACGCCGCCGGGCGAGGCGCAGAGCGTCGAACGCTATCTGATTAAGGTCGGCAATCGCGAGCGCGAGGGGCAGGATTTCCGCACCTTGCTGGCCAGTGATATCCGCAGCCAAAGCACGCCGCGCAGCCTGTTGGTGCTGGAACGCGACAGCCACGGCACCGCCTACGGCTATCTGGCGGGGCTGCTGGAAGATGGGCAACCGCTGACTGGCCGCAATCTGGGGCAGGCGTTGCAGCAGCGCCTGCCGCAAATCGCCGCGCTCTCGCGCCAGGCGCACGACATTCAATTCCGCGACATGGCGCGCATCAATCAGCAGTTTGACGCGCTGCGGCTGCGGGAAAAACGCCTGCAGCGCGACGATAAGCTGGACGCCCGCGCACAGGACGCCATCAAGGCCGAGCGGCTGGAGCTGCAGCGGCAGTATCAGCTGTTGTCCGAACGTCTGGCGGGGCTGAACCGCGATCGCCAGCGTGACGCGTTGCTGCTGCGCGACATGCACGGGCAGACGTTGACCATTCCGCTCAGCCAGGTGCGCGATGCCTGGTACCCGAACGCCATGAACACCACCGAGAAGCTGGCACACTGGGGCGAGCAGGTGAAGAAGTTCCTCACCGAGAGCCCGCGCGAAGCGAATACCGAAGGCGGGGTGTTCCCGGCCATTTTCGGCACGGTGTTGATGGTGATCCTGATGTCGATCGTGGTGATGCCGTTTGGCGTGATCGCGGCGGTGTATCTGCACGAATATGCCGGCAACAATCTGCTGACGCGGGTGATCCGCATCGCGGTGGTCAATCTGGCCGGCGTGCCCTCGATCGTCTATGGCGTATTCGGCCTCGGCTTCTTCGTCTATATGATAGGCGGCACGCTCGATCAGCTGTTCTATCCTGAGTCCTTGCCCAACCCGACCTTCGGTACGCCCGGCGTGCTGTGGGCGGCGCTGACGCTGGCGCTGCTGACGCTGCCGGTGGTGATCGTCGCCACCGAGGAAGGGCTGTCGCGCATACCCACCTCGCTGCGGCAGGGCTCGATGGCGCTGGGCGCCAGCCGGGCCGAGACGTTGTGGCGCATCGTGCTGCCGATGGCGGCGCCGGCGATGATGACCGGCCTGATCCTGGCGGTGGCGCGCGCCGCCGGTGAGACCGCGCCGCTGATGCTGGTGGGGGTCGTGAAATCGGTGCCGGTGCTGCCGGTGGACGAGATTTTCCCGTATCTGCACCTGGAGCGGAAGTTCATGCATTTGAGCTTCCAGATCTACGATATGGCATTCCAGAGCCCGAGCGTAGAGGCGGCGCGGCCGCTGGTGTTCGCCACCGCCTTCCTGCTGGTGACGATCGTGGTGAGTTTGAATCTGGCGGCGATGGGTATCCGCCATTCGTTGAGGGAGCGGTACCGAGCATGGTCGCAGTAACAATGACGCTATTTTTGGGGAGTGCGTAATGGGTTTGATGACGCCAGGCAGTTTGCCCCGGCTGGATGTCCAGCATCTCGACGATGAACAGACCGCGCTGGCGGTCAACGGCCTGAACCTGTTTTATGGCGACAAACAGGTGCTGCACGATATTTCGCTGCGTATCCCGAAGCACCGGGTGACGGCTTTGATCGGCCCCTCGGGCTGCGGCAAATCGACGTTGCTGCGCTGTTTCAACCGCATGAACGATCTGGTGGACAACTGCCGCATCGAGGGCGAACTGCAGCTGAACGGCGCGGCGATCTCCGGTGCGCAGATCGACGTGGCGGCGCTGCGGCGGCGGGTGGGCATGGTGTTCCAGCGGCCGAACCCGTTCCCGAAATCGATCTATGAAAACGTGGTGTACGGCCTGCGGCTGCAGGGCGTGCGCGACCGGCGTTTGCTGGATGAGGCGGTGGAGCGTTCGCTGCGCGCCGCCGCGCTGTGGCATGAGGTAAAAGATCGGCTGCGCGAAAACGCCTTCCGCTTGTCCAGCGGCCAGCAGCAGCGCCTGGTGATCGCGCGCGCCATCGCCATCGAGCCGGAGGTGTTGCTGCTCGACGAGCCGACCTCGGCGCTGGATCCGATCTCCACGCTGACCATCGAAGAGCTGATTTCCGCACTCAAGCAGCGCTATAGCGTGGTGCTGGTGACGCACAATATGCAGCAGGCGGCGCGCGTCTCCGACTACACCGCCTTTATTCATCAGGGGCGGCTGGTGGAATACAACGACACCGACGCCATTTTCACGTCGCCGCGCCAGCGCCGCACCGAGGATTATATTACCGGGCGGTATGGGTGAGGCGTTTGGGCTATAAACAAACGAAAGGCTGCATCAACATGCAGCCTTTTGTCTATCAGGGGCATCAGTAATTTGCGCGGATGCGGATCGCTTCTTCTACCCACTCAGCCAGATTTTCTTTGATGTGGTTATAGACATTGGTGCTGGTCAGGTAAGGCGGATCATAGGCTTTGGCGATAGCAGAGAGTTTTGTGTCACCCAGCTTGATGTGATCCAACGGGTTTTTACCTTTCGTGGTTTGGTCGCCGGCGCTGTCTTTCAAATTGTGGATATACACCACCAGCACGCCCATGCCTTTTTTCCAGGCCTCGCAGATTTCGAAATTAATCCATTTGCGGTTAGCGGTATCTTTACCGGCGAGAATCACGGCGCAACTGCGATTGTCCAACTGGCTTTTGATCCAATCGGCAATGGCTTTATCGCCGCCTTTTTTCACCTCCTCCCAATCATTATCCGTGGCCGGCCGGTTACCTTCCAGCGTGCCCATTTCACGTATCTGAGAAGCGCGCCAGTTGTCCGGCTCATAATGGAAACTGTAAAAACATTTTCTGGTCATCGGGGGTTATCCTTAGTAATGATATCGATAAGTGCCAACAGGCATTTTTTCTTCTCCGCCAGGCTGCCCGGTTCGTTCAGCTGATCCAGCAGATTCATGGCGGCGGGGTGGCGGTGGTAGAGGGTTTCTTTCATTTCCTCCTTGATTTTTCGGTAGATCTCGGCGGATGCGCTGCCAGTACAACCGATAGGTATGCAGACGCAGCCTTGTTCCGTGGCGATCTGGAACTCTTTCAATAAACCGTCGGCCAGCACGTATTCGCCTTCGGCGTTGCGTTTGTTGCCGAACAAAAAGATTGCGATGCCGCTGAGCGAAATCATGTTCTGACGGTATTCGTGCCAAAGTGCCGGTAGGGTAATGCCGCCGCTGGCGAATTGGGGGAACGGACGCAGCACCAGTTGGCTTTCGCTGATTTTCCCTTGGCTGTCGTAAATGGCTTCCAGTGCGCCGTTGATCACCGCCGTGCCTACGCCCCAGCCGAAGCCGTTGACGATGCGGTGCTGTTTGCGGATAAGCAGGCGCGCCAGACGATGTATGAACTGGATGGACTCTTCACGGGCATAAGGATGGTAGTTGTCGGCGCTGCCGGAGATAAACACCGTGCTTTTCTTAAACTGCGTTTCGATGGCATACAGCAGGTCGGTGATTTGCCGATAGTCATCCACCAGCAGCGTTTGAATGCCGTAACGGCGCAGATCGTTGATCATCAAGCTTTGTTTACGGCTGTTGTAGTCACAGGACGCCTGATCTTCACTGCCGCTGTCGCCGAGCTGAACGCGCCGCATAATGCAGTAGTGATTTCTTTTCCCTTCGGCATACTGTGCATAGAGGCGGCTCAACACATACTGCAGATTGGGATCTTCGAAGCTGAAACCGATAAACAGGAACGTTTTAGCGGTCAGTTCCGCCATCAGCATGTTGATAAAGGGAAGGTGTGTTCGGGAGTAAGTTTCGTATTGTTCGCGGGTGATAATCGCCTGGTTGGGATTTCTATAGTCACCATGCATTTTATATAAAACAACATCACGTTTGTGAATGTTATTGGTCAGGCTTTCCGGTGTGGTTTTAACGTCGCATACGCGATTATAACGGGCATAGCTTTTTTCAATCAGGTCGTCGTAGTTAGTGGTCCAAAGTGATGCTATCGGTAATCTGGCGATAATCCGGTGGTTTTCTGTTTCTTCCGCCTGTTCAGCGAACTCTGTAATGATTTTTTGATTTATCTTATGTCTGTTGCCTTTTTCATTGAGGTGATACTGCGCCAGGGAAATAAGATCGCTCTCTTTTTCGATATCCAGCTCCAGTTCATAAGCGATATCGCCGATAAGCTCTTTCCAGCTGACGAAACCGGCGGGGATGGACAGCCCGGCGCCGGCAAACAGCGCAGCGCTGCCGGCTTTGATATCATTAACGTAATCTCGAATAAACAGTTCTATATCACGGTTAAACATGAGGCTATCCCCGATATTGTTTTTCTTTATTGGTTAACTAATAACTATGTTTTTTATGTATTAATTATTAAAGCATAACTACCAAGATAAAAGGGTGAATTAACTTTGTAAACTCTGCTTGTTTGTTTTTGTCGTTATTGAGCGTGTTATTTTTATATTGAATTTATTTGTTTTTATTATTCGGTTTTTTAATTTTAATATTAATTAAATGCGCTCTGGGTAATAAGCTGCAGTAGCTGTGGCATATGCGCATTTTTTCCGCGTTGTGATTTAGATCAAACAAAAATAATTCTCATTATCATTGATTGGCGGCATAAAATGTATATACTTCGCTAAGGTATGTAAGTTAACGTAAATGGATGTATTTAAATGTGTGCATGGAAGCCGAGGGTTTGGCCTGTGCTTTTGGCGTTTTGCAGCTCGGCGTGGTGCGCGGAAATCACCAGCCCTGCCGATCGCGACAGCATTACCCAACAGCAGAAAACGTTGCTGGAACAGGCCCAGCAACAGCGTGAGGCGCTGCAGAATAACGTTGAATTACCGGCGTTACCGCTGCCTGTGCCGGCCGCCGCAGGAGCGGTTTGCCAGCCGGTGCGGCAGATTGTTTTTGAGGGCGCCGAGCATCTTTCCTGGTCGGTAAAAGAAAGCCTGGCGCGCCCGTATCAGGGGCGCTGCCTGACGCTGGAGCACATCAACCGTCTGGTGCGCGAAACCACCAACGCTTATCTGCAACGCGGCTATGTCACCTCACAGGCCTGGCTGCAGGAGCAGGATATCTCCCGCGGCGTGTTGATCGTCAGCGCCAGCGAGGGGCGAATCGAGTCCATCACGCAAAACGGCGAGCAGACGCCAGCGTTGAAGATGGCGTTCCCCGGTCTGGTTGGTGGCGTATTGAATCTGCGCGATATTGAGCAGGGCATGGAGCAGCTCAACCGCCTGCCCTCGCAACAGGTGACTATCGATATCCAACCTGGCGAGCAACCCGGCTTTTCCAACGTGGTTTTGCTGCGTGGCGCCGCGCGCGCGCCGGTTTCTTTTTCTTTCGGCGCGGATAACAGCGGCCAGAAAAGCACCGGCACCGGGCAGATGAACGCCGCCTTCTCGCTGGATAATCCGCTGCGTCTCGCCGATCAATGGTCGCTTTCCGCAGCGCGCAATAACGATTTCAGCCCGCATCATCGCAGCCGCAGCCTGAACGGCAGCGTCACCTTCCCCTATGGCTATTGGCTGTTCAGCTATCAGTATGCCTGGAACGATTTTTTCCAGCAGGTGCCGTTCAACGGTGCCGCTTACCGCTATCAGGGCAATAACCAGACCCAGCGTTTGGGCGCCAACCGCACGTTGCTGCGGGATGGCAAACGTAAGCTGGCTGTGGATATCGGGCTGGCGCGGCGCACCACGGAAAATAAGCTGGCGGGGGAACGGTTGAGCGTCAGCAGCCCGACGCTCAGTATCGCCAGCCTGGGCCTCAATTACAGTACGGTCACGGGCGGCGGTTATATGACGCTGAACCCAACGATAAGCCGTGGGCTGCGCATGCTGGGCGCCACCGCCGACGATCCTGAGCGAAACGGGGCGCCGCGCAGCGAGTTCCGTAAGCTTGGCCTCAGCGCCAGCTATTTCTATCCGCTCGCCCCCTCTCTTTACTACCTGACCTCGGCCTACGGGCAAACCAGCGCAGACAACCTGTATGCCGGCGAGCGCATTTCCATCGGCGGGCAATACTCGGTGCGCGGCTTTAAAGAGCAGTACCTGACCGGTAATCGCGGCGCCTACTGGCGCAATGAACTCAACTGGCAATGGCAGACCTTGCCGGGACTGGGGGAGCTCTCTTTGACCGGCGCGTTAGACGCCGGCTGGCTGCAGGGGCGCGCCGGGCAGATAGACGGCGGCAGCGTCGTCGGTGCGGCGCTGGGCGCCACGCTAAGCGGCCGTTGGTTCAATCAGGCGGTCACCGTCGGTAAACCGCTGACGCACCCAGACAGCCTGCAACCGGATCGTTGGGTGGCCTACTGGCAAGCCACCGTCACGTTATAACGCCAGCACACAGCAGGAACGCCCTCGGCGTTCAAAACAACATCCTTTCGAAGGAATGAATATGGATAAGCTCAACCCTCCGTTGGCGCGGGGCGCCAGCTATTTGCTGATCTACCTGACGGCTTTCCAACCGTTGCACCCGGCGTTCGCTGCCGGTATCACCGCCGCTAACGGCAATACGCAGGTGGTTATCAAGCCGGGCGACGTACCGGTGGTGAATATCGCCACGCCGAACGGTACGGGCATCTCGCACAACACCTATAAAGATTTCAACGTTGGGCCACAGGGCGCCGTGTTGAATAACGCCACGCACGGCGGCAAAACGCAGCTGGGCGTGGAGATCTACAGCGCGCAGGGCAACACCTACCTGAAGGGAAAACCGGCGGAGTTGATCATCAATGAGGTGATCGGCGGCAGTCGTTCCGAGCTGCAGGGCAAGCTCGAGGTATTCGGCAACAAGGCCAACGTGATGATCGCCAACCCGAATGGCATCACCTGCGACGGCTGCGGCTTTATCAATGCGCCGGGCGTGACGTTGACCACCGGCAAACCGCAGTTCGACAAGCAGGGCGCGCTGGAAGCGCTGGAGGTGAAAAAAGGCGGTGTCACCATCGGCGGTAAAGGGCTGGACGGTAGCGGCGCCGACTACGTCGATATCATCAGCCGCGCCACCGAGCTGAACGGCAAAATCAATGCGCAAAATCTGTCGCTGACCCAGGGCGCCAACCGCATCAGCTTCAAGGACGGCAGCATCAAACCGATCGCCGGTGAAGGCGCTAAGCCCCAACTGGCCGTGGATACCAAGGCGCTGGGCGGCATGTACGCCAACAAAATCCGCCTGGTGGCCAATGAGGATGGGGTGGGGGTGAACCTGAAAGACCTCACCAGCAAACAGCGGGATATTACGCTGAGCGTTAACGGTAACCTGGTGCTTAACGGCACCACGCACAGCAAGGGGGACTTCAATGTCAGTGCTAAGGGATTGCACATTACGCCGGGCGCTATCGTACAGGCGGACGGCAACGCCACGTTGGCGACAACGACGCTGGTGAATGACGGGCAAACCAGCACCAGCGGCGATATGCACATATTCGGCGACCACATCCGTAATGCGGGGGAAAACGCCAAGCTGCACGCCAATAAAAATATGTGGATCCAAAAGGATGCGCAGGGCAACAAGGCTAAATCCGTCGAGAACCGTTCGGCGAAAATCCTGACCAACAGCGGCGACTTGGTGATACGCACGGAGAGTTTGAATAATGTGAGGCAAGAGGTTCAAGCCGTTTGGAAAAGTATCCCCGGTAACTCCAAAGCATTCAATAAATCCTTGGTGGGAAGTTATTACGACTCACGGCAAGGTGTTGACGCTATTGTGCTGTTGGAACCTGAACTGAAGGACTTTGGCATCGGCAGTTGGTTTGGCGAAATCAACCTGTCGAAAGGCGACAAGGTTAATGTGGGGAAAGACGAGTATCTCTTGGTGAAATCACAGGCGCCGGGAGTGATAAATTCAGGCAACAACGCTTATATCAACGCGACAACGCTATGGAACGATCAGTCGAATATCAGCGCGGCCAAAGATCTGATCCTGACGGGGAATGATTTTACCGTCAAGAGCATTCAACTCGGTCAGAAAGATCGGTACTGGCGCCTGGGAACGAACACGTTTGGCGTTGGGGAGTTTGCCCGTGACGAAGATGCGCCTCCCGGAGATTGGGAGCTGCTGTATGTCACGGAAAAAGCCCCTTATACCAAGCAGCAGGAGCTTGTTGTCTGGCAAGCAAAGGGGCAGCAAAAATCATCGATTACCGCCGGTAATAATCTCACTGCGGATTTTAAAAATAAGATAGAAATCAGTACGCCGACGCCTCATGAAAATCAGCTGAATGAAGTGGTCACCTCCGGCAGACCTGAGTCGCTTAAGGCGCGGAATGTTCTGCTGCATGCCAAAAACATCGTCGGCACTGATGCGATTCGTGCTGACGGCAATATCACCGCGATTGCCGAAGATCGAATTGTTCTTGGGCAAGGCATTTTGGCCGCCGGAAAAGAGCTGTCTCTGACGGCAGTCAACGCTATCGACGCGTGGCAAAGTGAGCTGAAAGGGCAGGACGTCACGTTAAACGCCAAAAACGGTGAGATAAAAATACATTCCAGTGAGAAACCTCACTACTTCCGCCCTGACGGTTCTCGCTGGTTGGGCAGCCTTGAGGCTGCACGCGATTTGTCTCTCACGGCTGGCAGCACCATTACGTTGCTGAATACGCTGTTGGCGCCACAAAGCCGAAATATCGCCATGACGGCTAACGGCAGCATTGCAATCGTCAAAAACAGCGCGTTGTTGGAGGGGCCGCTATTGGGGGGACCGGTTTCTCCGGCTAAACGGCAAGAATACTTCAACCAACTGTTGGCCAGTGGCCAAATGAGGGCAACGGGTTCGGTGCTGCTCAATAGCGGTGGCTATCTGGCGCTACGCGGCACCAAGATTAATGCGGACAAGGACGTTACGCTGTTAGCCGCCCATAACGCCGATCTTAACTACCGTGAGCTTGACGGCCGATTCAATGCGCTTTTCCCTGTGTCCCGCACGCCTGAACTGGGCAGCCGGGTACACGCCGGCGGCAATTTGCTGATTAACTCGGCCCGCGACATCGGCACCCAGGGCGGTGCGCTCTCCGCCAACGGTAATATCATGCTGTTGGCCGGGCAGAATCTATGGTTATCGAATGTCGCCTATTCCGCCATTGATGCCGCCAACGACAACAACAAAGACGATCGCCATGTGGTCACTACCCTCAGCGCCGGGAAAAACCTGACCGCAGCGGCGAACAACCAACTGCTGACTTACGGCGCCAGGTTGACTTCGGGTGCCAATATGACGCTATCCTCCGGCGGCGATATGCGCTTCGAGGCGGTGCAAAACCACACTTACCGAGAAGGTGGCAACGAATTTACCGAAACTCGCACCCAGCAAGGGACCGAGCTGAATGCCGGCGGCCTGATGACGGTGATTTCCGGCGGCAGCATTCTCTTTCAGGCCACCAAACTCCTGTCTAAGGGACAACTTGGACAGATAGGTATTTCTATCGACCTTTCTGGGGTTGACTCTGCATTTTCAATGGCTGAACGCCGGGTTCAGGAGGCTAGGCAGCGACTTGAACAGACGATAAATAATAGGTCTAAGACCGAAAACCAACTAAACGCAAGTAAACACGCATTGGATAGCGCACGTCAGCACCCTGATACCTTGTCGTTATTTGATGCTGCCGCACATCCAATTACGTCATCATCATCCCGGTTCGTTTCAGTGCCGGTTTATAGCGGAGGGGGCGTTCACTTTGACGCTTCGGCATTGATTGATAATGAGGCACACCTCGAGCGGTTATTACGAGAAGGGGGCCGGGCGTTTGTTAATAATGTCCTTCAATGGGGAGATGTCACTGCACCGACTCAAGACGGCGTCAAAGTCGGTAACGCGATAAAAGAAGCGACCATAGAAGAATATGACAAGATTCGTCAGCGTTTAATAGACCGCCAGAATGCGATAAATAACGCGCAAAGTGCGCTAAATGTATCCCAACATGCATTTGACCAGACCCAGCAGCAGACTCTACAACAGACGAAAGAAAAAAATGATGCCGAAAATCAACTTAACGTGGCTCTGGCAGCAAAACAGCGCCAACATGATGCGGAAAGACAACGTAAAGAGCAGGAAGATGCTCGAAATCGTGAACTGGCGATCCGCACCGGTTCCTTGGATATCGCCGCCAAGGGGGGCTATCTCTACGCCCAGGCGATGGAGGAGTCCAGCCACTACGAGAAAAAGGAAACCAAGCGCAAATGGTGGGGTAAGAAAACCGAGGTTAAGCAGACCCGCCATGACGTGACCAACAAGGTTACTGAGTTTACCGCCGCCGGCAATATCACGCTGATGAGCCGCGACGACAGCACCTATGAAGCCAGCAAGATCGCCGCTGGGCAAAACGCGCGCCTGACCAGCACGCATGGCCAGGTTAACTTCCGCGCGGTGAAAAACACCTCTTTCGAACAGACCGTCAGCAATTCGAAAGGCTTCTTTATCAAGCAGGCCAATAAAGGCTACGAAGACAATAAGTGGGTGCTGCCGAGCATTCATACCGGTGGCGCCTTGACCGTAGAGGCCGCCAAGGGCGTCAGCGCCGATGTGAAGGTAAAAAACGGGCAGGCGTTGCAAAGCGCTATCGACGCGCTGGGCAATACGCCGGGCACCACCTGGGTCAAAGATCTGAATAAGCGCAACGACGTGCAGTGGAGCAAGGTCAAGGACGCCTACGACAGCTGGGATTACAAGAGCCAGCACCTGAACCCTGCGGTGGCGGCGGTGATCGCCATCGCAGCCGCGGCGGTGACCGCAGGCAGTTCACTGGCGGCCACGGCGGCCTCCAGCGTTTCCGGCGCCGTGGGCGGCGGGGCGGTAACCAGCGGCGCAGTCACGGCCGGGATGTCTTCTCTGGCCTCCCAGGCGGCGGTCGCGCTGGTGGAGAACCAGGGCAACCTGTCGAAAACCCTGCAGGCGCTGGGCAGCAATGAAAACGTCAAAGCGACCGCCACGGCGATGGCGATCGGCGGCGCGCTCAAGGGCTTCGACAGCGCTATGGGCTGGAGCAAGGACGCGGCGGGCAAACCGCTTAACCCGAACAACGTCAAACTGCCGCAGCTGAGCAACGGCGACTGGAGCAAGGTGGCGCAGCGGGTGGCCGGGCAATCGGTCATCAGCTCCAGCCTGAATACCGCCATCAATGGCGGTAGCTTCAAGGACAACCTGACCAAGGCGCTGCTGGCGAACATCGGTAGCCAGGTTCAGGCCGAGGGCGCCAATCTGATTGGGGATAACGGTCAGGTTCTCGATGTGCCGGGCCGAGCCGTAAGCCATGCCGTTCTGGCGGGCGTGGCCGCAGAAATCGGCAAAGGCAATGCCAAGGGTGCGGCGGCAGGGGCGCTGGCGGCGGAGCTGGCCGGGGTGATATTGGGCGACAATATCATCAAGCCGGAGGAGTGGCAGAAGAAATCGGAACAGCAGGCGCAGATGGCACGAGTGCTTGGCGCAGCCGCAGGCGCAGTCTTCACTGGCAAGTCTGATGGTGCTTATAGCGGCGCCACCGGGGGTGAGAATGCGTTCCGGTACAACTATCTCAGCCACAAACAACAAGAATTGATGGAGAAGGATTTGGCGGCCGCGAAATCGCCGCTTGATAAAGCGGTGGTGTTGGCGAACTGGGGAATAACGAGCCATACCCAGGATGGCGCCTTTGCGGCGGGTGTAGTCTCGGGCATCCCGGTTGAAATCAGCGATACGGTGGATGGTTTAGTCGCCGTGGCCAGCAATCCACGCGAGGCAGCGGATGCATTAATAGCTCTGATAAAGAACGATGAACGCTTCTCGATTATTGGCGAAAGTGTGAAACAGGAATACTTGGGGCGGGTCGAGACATTCAAGACGAAGTACGAACATGCCGGCGTGGATGGCGCTTTTGGTGCAGGTCTGGAGTTCGGCAAACTGACGATGGCTGGGCTAGGGTTGTTTGCTGGGGCCGCCGGCGCAGGTAAGCTGGGTGTTAAGGTGACCACCAACACCATTAAGGCAGCTGAGAAGGCTGCATTTAAATCGCCCAATCTCGTTGGTCTAAGCCAACAGACGCAGAAGTTAATCAAAGATGCTGAGGGGATATCTACGGCGAAAGGGATACAAGTTACTTCACCACGCGATTTAAATGAGCAAGTTCTTTGGAATATAGTGAGAAACAACCCAGAGCACGGAACCCCACTGAAAGGATTGAATAATGACTCTCGTTTCCCGGTTGAAGCAGGATTCCAGAAAATGGATGCAACGCATTATTTGCCTGATGGAAGTACAATAAGCATTCATTATCAGTTCAACTCGAACACAGGCAAAGCGTATGATATGAAGATAACCTCACCCAAACGTAGTACTATTCAACCCGGCCCCTCATTGAATGAAGGTAAAAAGCCATGATAGTTCAAATGAAAGATGGTAAAGAGATCAATGTGTTTGCTATTTACTGGGTCGAGTTCAACTCACAAACAGTAGTTTTGGGTTTGCCGAGAAATAGTGGTGGGTTGACGGCAATTAATATGGATTCAGTAACTGTTGTTGATCCTCGGTTGGAGGGGCAGTTTGTTTATTATGATCATGGGATTTTTCATCATTCTCTTATTGACGAGAATCTATTGGATGATGTGCTTGAATATGATGAGAAAGCATATGTTCGGTTCTTATCTATTTTGAAATCAGAAGGGCTTATAGACCAAGATTTTTACTGAGAAAAAACGCCTTTGTCAGGCTACAGATTTTTCGGTGAAAATGTGAGATTTAATGAGAACGGCTCTTCGGAGCCGTTTCTGTTTTTTTATCGTCCCCGCCCCGAAACCCGCAGCACCACCCCCACCAGCAGCAACGCAGCGCCCGAGGCATAGAGCGGGAACCAGCGCGTCCACCAGAGCGGGGAAAACAGCGGGGTGCTATTGGGATCTGCAGGCGCGTAGCCGCTATAGGTATTCAGCCCGGCGGCGATGGCGAGCATCGCCAGACCGATAAAAAGCAGCAGGTTTGAGACGGTCGTCATGGCATTTTTCCTTTGTAGAGGTAGAGGGTAATTTTTACTATTAATTATTTTTCGATTAATTATCTTGAGGAATATTATTTATTTTCGTATTCATCAGGTTGTTTCCTGACGATAAAATAGCATGCCTTAATACTAGTCGCTTATTTGCCAATAAAAAACCCGCCTGGGCGGGTTTTCACTTTTTTCTCGCTAAGCGTCACTTTACCAGCGGCTTCTCATTGGGCGTTTTGAACTTCGCCAGATATTGCGGCTGGAAAATGCACATGCGCAGCACGGTGCGGTATTCGCCGTTGACGAAGAACTCGTCGATCAGCTCGCCTTCCACGTTGAAGCCCAGCTTGCTGTAGATGTGGATCGCCTTCGGGTTCTCCTTGTCGACGATCAGGTACAGTTTGTACAGGTTCAGCACCGAGAAGCCGTAGTCCATCGCCAGCCGGGCGGCGGTGCTGGCGTAGCCTTTGCCCTGATGGGCGGGATCGATGATGATCTGGAATTCTGCGCGGCGGTGGATGTGATCGATCTCCACCAGTTCCACCAAGCCGACCTTGGCGCCTTCGTGCTCGATGATAAAGCGGCGCTCGCTCTGATCGTGGATGTGTTTGTCGTAGAGATCGGAAAGTTCGACAAAGGCTTCATAGGGTTCTTCAAACCAATAGCGCATAACGCTGGCGTTGTTGTCCATCTGGTGGACGAACGACAGATCGTCCCGTTCCAATGGGCGTAATCTGACGCTGGCAGTGCTGGACATGTGGGCTCCTCTGTGCCGTGAAATTGTGCAAAGTATAACTTCACAGAATGGATGAAGGCGAAAAAAAACGGCGCCGCGTGGGCGCCGTTTAGGCAAGGTTCAGACTTCAGACGGTGCAAGTATTAGCTGGCCTAGCGACGCTTTTGGCCTCTGGTGGCGATGGGGTCTGCAATAAGATTTGTTCGGCGATTTCCGCCGATACGTTCTTAATCGCAACAATCAATTGAATTGCCGAATTTAGGACAACGCTTTTTATTTCTTCCACGCTTTTGCCGCGAAGAAACGGATGCAGGAAGATATCGCCAAACGCGCTGCTGTTCAAGTCGCTGCGGGTTTTACAGACCATCAGACGCTCAAATCCGTTATCGCTGTCATAGGGGCCTTCACAGAAAAATGCCGTTTCTACCGCGATTCGTTTGATCGCCATGAGTACAAATCCGTCCATCGAGGGGCTCTCTATTCGTTTTATTTAAGGAGCGGGCCGTGCGGATCAGGCCAGCGTCATTACCTTTCTCTTTCTGTTCTGCCAGCGCACCTGGCCCTCTCCCCAGGGTTTGAGCTTGTTGAAGCGCTTGATTGCCTGAGGCGCGAAGCCGGGCCTGCAACAGAAATCGAGCAGCCATATCCTGTCCCCCTCATTCCATTCGGAAGGGTGAAGTAGGAACTCCGGATCGCGTTGCAATTGCGTTTCGGTGTCCTCCGTCAGACAGGCCCAGAGAACATAGGCCAGCGGTTGGTCATTGGTGTCGAAAAGAAACTTGATCTGCCCGTGCTGTATGGCAAATATCAAGCGCTCTTGAACGCTTTTTATCGGATGAAGGCTGTAATTTCGGTGATGTAACATGCAGCTCACGGCAAAACCAAGCTGCTCATAGTCTGACCATTGATCTTGGCCGCCGGCGGTTTCTCGAATATAGAGCGTCATGCTGGTTCATTTCTCCTGGAGGGGATGACAAGCGGCTGCCCGCCAAAGGTTTCTTTGGCGAAGGCCACCGCCTTTATCCGCATGTCGGTTAACAGTTGCCGCAAGCGTTGGTCGTCATCACCATTGGCCTCCACCAGAGCCGTGATTTCGTTGAGCATCTGTATTTTCCCGCACTGGGGGCGGGGCCGCAGCCTGAGGCGAGCCTGTTGCGCCATGCCTTTCTGAATAACGGTGGCATCGATTCCCTGGGCGCGGCAGGTTTCGACCAACCAATGATTGACCTGCGAGAAAGCGCGCAGGGTGCCCATAAAACGCGCATCCCGTGAGAAATCGTCATGCGTGGGGACAGGGTGCCCTTGGCTGCAGCGAATCAAGGTCACGACCAAACGTTCCAGCGGCGATTCGTCTCCCGCCATTTCCGCTGAGACATAGAGCTTTCGGCAACGGTGGATAAGCAGCTGCAGGAAACTGTTTGCCAGCCTCTCTAAGGGTTTTGGCGTCTCCGCCGGTGAGAGCAGGTCGATGGGAATGCCCAGTAGCGTCAAATAGCCGCGGCAACAGGCCTGCTGAAAAAAATGCCAGAAATAGGTTTTTACCTGTTGCTGGGCGATGGCAATGAAAGGCCGATCAAACAGGTACTTCCCAAGGTAGAAGCACAGCTCGGATAGGCTGTTCTGAATGATTGCCGGTTCTCTCATCAATTGTGCAAACTTGAGCTGGTATTCGAAATCGTAACGATGATCGCTGGGGAATAAACAGGTTAGCCCGTTAAAATCCAATACCCTACCGTCCATGGTGATGTTGGAGGATGAGGTGGTCAACATCAGGAAGCGGGTGCGGCAAAACGCCATTTGCCGAGCCAGACGTTTGGTGAGCTCATACATCCCCTCAAGGCAGCGGCGCCGCGGATCGCGAGCGGCCTGTTCGCTGAAGCCCGCGGTGGGGACCGGCAAATAGTCCGGCAGGCGGCGAAGCACGGATTTAACCCGTTGAACGTCATGCATGAGCTGCCCTGCATATTCCGCTTTGGGCCGGAAGTAGGGCGTTCGTTCAAAATGTGCCGGGCGGACCAGGGGCTCGCGAACCAGAAGGGCGCGGCGAGAGCGGCCCTTTGTGCGGGTGAAATCCCCATGGGTATAGCTGTCGGTGAGCAAAATCGCGTGGGTGCGCGCGGCGCCATAAGGCAACGTCTGCGCCAGCATTTCGCTCCATAGGGCTTCATAGATCGCCTGTTCGGCGCGCAGTTCGCCATTGGAGTGATACCAATCCGAACCTTGCCCGACCAGCGGATTAGCACCGATTCCTTTCACCTGGTAACGGCCATCAAAACCGCAGCGGGCGCCGCCGCCGTTACGTTGAATACCGCCTCCGCCGTAACGTTCCGCGTGGAAAACTTTGACGGCGCCTGGCGTATCGGGAGTGACCAGATAGCTGCACGCGGCGTGCAGCGCTTCGCCGTCTGCCTTTTCTTCGGCGGACCAAATGAGAGAGGACGTAACCCGGTGTGCCGTGAAAGGCACTAAATTTTCCGCCAGGTCCTTAAGTAAAAAAGAATCGCTCATTGGGTGATGTACTCTATGGTGTAGTTCAGTTCTGATACGGACGTGCGCTGCGCAAAACGAGCAAAAGCGGCGTCCAGATGCCCGGCGATATCGCGCAATGCTTCCGCCCTGGCCATCGCGGGGTGATCGCAGTCGATGTCGATATTTTGTATTCGTCCATGTACATAGGGGCGCCAGGCCTCCAAATCCAACCAGTCTTCTGCGCGCGGCGCTGCTGCCGTGAAGAACAGCAAATTACCGTAGAAGTGGCCGTGTTCCGACTGGCCGACCAGGCGGCGGCTATTAATCACCACGTCAATCAAGCGGTCGAGCGTGCCGTCATCCAGACTGGCCAGGGCGCTGCCGTGTTTTCGCAACAGGGCGATTGTTTCCGCGCGTTGCAGGATCTCGCCTTTCGGCACGACCAGCGAAGGCAATTCTTGATCGAAGGGCAAGGCGATGCCCGCAATGAACAACAGGGCGGCCAGCGCCAGGCTCTCCTCCTCTTCGCCATTGAGCGTTTCAAAAGCGAAGCGTCGCCACAGATCGCTGGGATAGGCATCCATCATCGCCAGCAATTCGACCTGCTGATCTTGTTGCTCTAGGTGGATGGCGACATTGTGGGCGATCATGCCGCCAACCGACCACCCGATGATCCAGTAAGGCCCCTCGGGCTGATGGGCGCGTATGCGCCTGGCATATTCTGCGGCCATTTCATCCATCGTTCGGGTGATATTGCTGCCCGGCGTCAGGCCTTGAGCTTGCAAGCCGACGATTTCACACGGCGTTTTGAGAAAACGCGCCAGGCCGCTGTAACACCAGGCGATGCCACCGGCCGGATGGATGCAAAACAGCGTCGGCAGCGCGTTTTGCGAAGCGCCGGCGCCAGGGCGCAGCAGCAGTGTGGCATCGAGCATATCCGGCGCTGAGTGCTGGCCTTGTTCGGCCAGCGCCCGGGCTGAAGGATGAGCAAAGATGCTGGCGATGGTGATTTGCCAACCCAGGCCGGCATTAATGCGGGCGGCGACATCAACGGCGCTCAGCGAGTTGCCTCCCAGTTCGAAGAAGTTGGCTTCAGGCGCCACGGCAGGCAGGCGCAGCGCATCGGCAAAATATTCGCACAGCCGTTGCTCCGTCAGGGAGGAGGGAATGCCACCGCTCTGTGATTGCGGGCTTTGCGGAGCGGGCAGCGCTTTTCTATCCAGTTTGCCATTGCGGCTGAGCGGCAGTTCGGAGAGAAACACCAGGCACTGCGGCAGCATATAGGCAGGGAGATATTCCCGGCAGAGCGCTAGTAAGGCTTTTTCATCGGCCTCGGCGCCGCTGGCCACGACATAGGCGACAATACGCCCGTCATGCATGTTGGCGCAGGACTGGAGCACCTGCGGATGTCGATTGAGAACCGCGTCAATTTCCTCCAGCTCAATACGCTGCCCGTGTATTTTTATCTGGTGATCCAGCCGCCCCAAATAGTCTATTTCGCCATTCGGGCGCCAGCGCGCCAGGTCTCCCGTGCGGTAAAGGCGCTTGCCGTCCGCCGTGGCGAAAAACCGTTCTGCCGTCAGCTCGGGTTGGCCCGCATAGCCGTCAGCGAGACAAATGCCCTCAATGTGCAATTCCCCTTCGATGCCGATGGGGGTGGTGTTGCCGAAGGGATCCAGCACGTGGATGCGCGTATTCCAAATGGGGCGGCCGATAGGCACGCTGCGCTTCTCGTCGCTGCAGCTCAGCGCGTGGTAAGTGACATCAATGGCGGCCTCCGTCGGGCCGTAAAGATTATGCAAAGGCGCCGTCAGCAATGTCCGCTGCCGTTGGGCCAGCTCCGGCGACAAGGCTTCCCCGCTGGCGAATACCCTGAGCAGCGGCAGCGGTTCGGGCCTGCGTTCGACGGCGTCGAGAAACAGCGCCAGCATCGATGGAACAAAGTGCAGCGTTGTGATGCGATGCTGCACGATGCAATTCAGCAGGTACGCCGGATCGGTATGGCCGCCGGGCCGCGCCATCACCAAGGTTGCGCCCCCGATCAGCGGCCAGAAAAACTCCCAAATCGACACATCAAAGGTGGCCGGCGTTTTCTGCAGCACGCGATCCTGCGTTCCGAGAGGATATTCGGCCTGCATCCATTGCAGGCGATTGGCCAAGGCAAGATGGCTCACGATCACCCCTTTTGGGGCGCCGCTGGAACCGGAGGTGAACAGAATATAAGCCGGATCTGCGCCGCTTTGCCGCGTGACGAGCGGCAATGCCGCGTCGCCCTGATGGGCGGCTAGTGAGTACAGCGCGGCGAGATCGAGCCGGGGAACGCTGTCCGGCAACCTGTCGTCATCGGCGCGATCGGCTATCAGCAATGCCGCATTGGCCTGCTCGAGCATCTTTTGCTGTCGCCGCGTCGGCAGTTCGGGCGACAGCGGCAATAGCGTGGCGCCGGCACGCATAATGGCCAGCAGAACCACTTCTAAGGCTACGCTGCGTTCAAGTGTGACGGCGATCACCTGGCCGCGAGCGCCTTGCAGATGGCGTTCAAGGGCATGCGCGCACCGCCGTGAGCGCAGTTCCAGCGCCGAATAGCTCAGCCGTTCGTTTTCGTCGAGCACGGCTAGCTGATGCGGAGTGGCTTGAGCCTGTTTGAGGAACAGGCCGAGGATCGTGTTGGCGGGTAACGGCTGGGCGGTGTCGTTCCATTGCGCGATTAACGCCAGTTCCGCCGGTGCCGGCAGCGTCAGTTGTTGCAGCGGAAGGGTCGGCGCCGCAACCAACTGCATGATCCAATGCAACAGCCGCCGCACATGCAATTGCAGCTCTGCGTGATGATGGCGCGCGGCATTGGCGATAAGACGCAGGCGGCGCGGTTGCAGGTCCGTACCCAGTTCCAGGTGGAGGTTAAGATCGCGTACGGGGCCGGTGGCGATATGTTTGACCGTGGCGCTTAGCTCCGCAAAATCGAGCGTCGCAGGCGGAGGCAAGATGTTCAGTTCGATGCCGTAAAGGGGCAGAGTATCGCCTACCCTGCCGATGGCTCGGCCGATCCATTCTCCGCGGTAGCGCTGGTGCGCGAGCAGCTCGCGCCGGCTGCGGGCGACGGTGGCGCAAACGTCGCGAAAGTGCGCGTGTTGCGGCAAATCCAGCAGAAGCGGCAGGATATTGCTGCGTGTGACCGCCGCCTGGGCGCCATAAGTATCAAGCCGCCCCATGCAGGGCAGGCCGAACAACAGTTGCCGCTCGCCCGACTGACAGCGGGAGAAATAGCTGGCGAACGCGCTGAGCAAGATGTCGGATAACGCGATCCCGCTGCTTTGGTAGAAGCTGCCCAGGGCTAGCGCCAGCTCGGTATCGATAACGGTCTCGACTTCCAACGTGTGCTCGGCCATGGCTTGCGCTGGCGCACCCAGAAAGGTCGGCGCAGGCAACTGCGCGCAGCGCTGCATCCAGTAGCGGTGATCGTCCGCATATTGCGCGCTCTGCCTGTAGAGGACGTCGTCCTGGCAGAGCGTGGTCAGTTTGACAAAGCGGCTGGGGAGAGGCGGCGTTCCTTGCAACAGCGCTCGGTAATGCTCCCCCGCACGGCGGTGGAGCAGGGAATAGGCGTAGGCGTCGAAAGCGATATGGTGTATTCGGGAAAACCATATCGCTTCGCGTTCATTCAAAACATACAGCTGATGTTCATGAAGATGTAAATTCTCCGGTCCCTGTTCCCGTTGCGTTATCTGTTCCATCGCGCGCCAGGCGAGCGCCTCCGGGTCTGCGTGATGGCTGAGATCGCAGACGGTCACGCGGCCAGCAGGCTGGCGGATGCCGAAAGACGGAGTGCCATCGATATCGAGGAAACGGTGGTTGAGCACCTCAATATCCTGCAGAGCCAGTTCGATGGCGTTGAGCAATAATGTCCGATTAATTTCACCGTGCAGGCGCAGGGCTTGCGCCGTCGCATAGAGTTTGGAAGAGTGGCTCGCTTGCGATGCGTACCATACGCCCTGCTGGGTGTCCGCCAGGGGGGTATTATTAAGGGATGAATCATTCATTTTTTCTCTGGCTCCTGTTCTGGAGTGGTACTCAAGTGCCTTGTCACCAGGCTTTCCATTTTCTTTTGGCCTGCAAAATCAAATCAATATCTCTGTGTAATTGATATTCAGTGCTTTGGGTTTTTCACCTAGCGCGATTTCATTCAATGAATGCCCTGCGCTCTTCGTTGGCGACAATGACCGGCGGGGGAAATTGCCTTGCCCTTATCGCCAAGGTCATCGCAAAATCTTCTGCCGCGTTTCGCCGGGCATACCGCAATAAATTAAGTAGCTATCATTTTTTAATCGCTATTGGGCCGCACCCCGGCGGCGACGCGCGGCTTGCTTTTCGCCGGCTCTCTGTTGCGCCCGGCATTATTTTCCCTTTGTCGCTGCGCGAATGGCCGGCAGCACAAACAGTGAGGCGATAAAGCTGATGAATACGCCATAAGCGATACTGATCATCTGCATTTTTCCGCTGACCATCATGGGGAACACCAGCTCATGCGCGTGGCCAAACGTGGTGAACGTGATGCCGTTGAACAGCAACATGCTCAACAAGGCGCCAAAGGAAGAGCCTGCCAGGCCCAGCAAGAGGGTTTGGCAGAGATAAGACACATCAATAACCCTGCCGAATCCCAGCAACAGCGTTATTGCCAGCTGGTCTTGTTGGTTGGCAATGAGCGATTCACACAGCGCGATGATGCCCGCAGTCACCGACACCCCCGCCAGCAATGAAAATAACAGGCCGAACCACAGCAGCACCTGGCCCAACCCTTCGCTGCTGCCGGCATAGTAGGTTCGGCTGTCGCTAATGGCGACTCGGTCATTGAGCGTCCCCTGGATGGCTTGTTGCAGTTGCTCGACAGAGGTGACATTGCTGGTCAATGCCACCAGGTTGTAATCGAGTCCCGCGCCCCAGCTGGTGCGGATATGTTCCAGATCGGCCATGAACTCGGACTGCCGCGGCGAACCGCCGGTGGTAAATTCACCGACGATTTTCCAATCGCGGTCGTGCAGGCGTATGGTCTCGCCCACGTGGAACGCCGGATAATGCCGCGCCAATGACGCGCCGACGACGAGCTCATTTTGCCCCGGCTGAAATGCTCTGCCGCGGGTGAGGGTGACCAGCGGTTGCCCGTTGTTCGCGTTCATCAGCGTGAATGCCGCCGGCGTTACGCCGCGCACCAGATACTCTTTCTCCACGTTGTCTGGACGGAGCCGCACCAGGACAACCCACTCCGGCGAAGCCGCAACAAGGCCGGGCAAGCGCGAAAGTTGCGCCGCCTGCGTTCGCGTTATCGTGCTGGTCAGTTCGGAAGAGGAGTCTTTGCTTTGCGCAAAATACAGGCCGGGTTCCGCACTCGACTCCAGCGCGCCGATCAGCCCTGCGCGCAGTGAAAATAACGATGTCACAATGACCGCGAGAAAAATGAAGCTGGATAGAATCGCGGTGAAATAAAGCGGCCGCCGCCACAGGTTGCGTAATCCAATGCCCAGCAATATCCCGAGCTGGTGGATTTTCGAGGATGAACGCGGGTTCATTTTCTCTCCTCCTGCAGGCGAGCGATTTGCAAGAGGGAGGGCAATGCGCAGACCAGGGATAAAATAAAGACCAGCAGGAGGCCGATGGCATAATCCTGGAAATGCGGCTCAACGGCGTTTAATACGGCGGGGAACAGCGTCGGCAACAGCAGAATAAAAATAACCGACAACACTATGCCCACGATGGCACCCGCCAAGGTGATGGCGCCGAGTTGCACGGCAACCGCTTTAATCAACTGTGATTTGCGAAAACCCAGATAATTAAGGGTGCGGTAGTCGCTCAAGGCTTTATGCGTCATGACATAGAAGTTGGTGCTGAGCAGCAGCGCCAATAACAGGCACAGCGCCAGATTGACCCAAAAAATCACGCGATGGAAATCGAACAATTTACTCATAAACAATTTTATATGCATGCGTACGGGGGCTGTCTGCGTGGTGCCGCGCAACCGCTCCGCGCCAAACAGGGCATCAATCTGCCGGGATAGGTTCTCGGCAGACATGCCGGGTTTAGGGGTCGCCATGAAAAAACTCACCAGCCGCTTGCCATTTTGTCTCACGCTGTCGAGGTAGTCATAATGCATCCAGACCGCGGGAGGGGTGTCGGTTTGGGTTTCTTCAACGATGCCAGTAATGTAAAGATCGAGAATGGGGTTAGGCGCGAGCTTCCAAATCGCGGATGAAAGCGGCAGCCGATCGCCCGCTTTTAAGCGATATTGCGCCGCAAAACGGCTGTCGACCAGCACGCCTTGCCGGTCATTCTGCCAACGCTCCAGTAAGCCCGGCGCTATTTTTAAAGAGGGGATCATGGCGAAGTAGTGTTGGTCTTCTACCGCGATAGCGGGCACGAACCATCCGGGGTGGCGATAGTAAGCACCGACCCAAACTCCCCAGCTCAGCCGATCCAACGCCGGCAGTTGACTCATTTTCTGATGATAAAACTGCGGCAGCAGCATTTGGGAACTGAGTGCATTCAGCACCAGTAGCCGGTTGTCTGCGCCGGGCGGATCGCTTGCCTTTAAGCTGAAGGCGCGATCAAAGGTCAGCATGAGCAGCAGCAACATGACGCCGCTGGCGATAAACAGCAAGATCATGATAAATCTTCTCGACTGCTCAGTGGCGGAGCGCCACAACCAGAGGTAAAACACGGCTCTCATGGCATATCCCTACGGATCAGCTTGCCGTCCCTGAGTTGGAATTGGCGCTGTGCCCGCGCGGCGACCTGAATATCATGCGTCACGACGATGATAGCCTTGCCCTGCTCCCGGCTCAGTAGCGTCATAATATCCATTATTTCCTCCCCCGCCTCCTGGCTGAGATCGCCGGTAGGCTCATCGCACAGCAGCAGATCCGGATTCGTGGCTATCGCACGCGCAATGGCCACGCGTTGGCGCTCTCCTCCGGAGAGTTCATCCGGCAAGTGGCGGCGCCGGTGTTCCATCTGAACCAGCTCCAGCGCGGCGTCGACGCGTTGCCGGCGCTGTTTGGCGTCCATATGCCAAAGGTGCAGGGGGAGGGCGACATTCTCCTCGGCGCTGAGCACGGGCAACAGGTTATAAAACTGAAAGACGAAGCCAATATGGCGGGCTCGCAGCGAGGTGCGTTCTTCAGGTCGCAGCCGATGCAGCGAATGCCCTTGCAAAAATACCTCGCCCCGATCGCAGACATTAACGCCGGAGATCAGATTGAGCAGCGTCGATTTCCCTGAGCCGGATGGCCCCATGATGCTGACCATCTCGCCGCCGTGCAGGCTAAAATCAAGATCGTGCAATACCGTGATGTGCTCGCGCCCTTTTTTATAGTCTTTGCCGGCCTGTTGCAGTTGCACGACCGGATCGCTCGGCGCGGTTGCCGTTTTATTCATAAAAATCTACCTGAATTGACATATTATGTTTCAGCCAGGGCTGTTGCTGAGCGAGCTTGATAATGACTAAAACCGCCGCGCGTTGCTCATCCACCACCGAAGAGATAAGGCTGACGGTGCCTGAGATCTGTCGATCGGGGAGGCCATCCGGCTTGATTGTCACTCGTTGTTGGGGCGCGACTTTCGCCAGCTGGCTTTCGGGCAGCCAAACTTCGGCATCAAAATCATCCAAACCGACAATGGTGGCGATCCCCGTGCGGGTGAAACCGCCGCCGGCGGAAATGGGCGAGACCGTTTCCCCCGGGGAGGCGTCTAACGACACCACCTGGCCGTCGAAGGGCGCGCGGATAATCGTACGCAACAGGTCGATTTCACTGGCTTTTATCTGCCAGCCCACTTGTTGTAATTCTGCCTGATATTGGCGGCGCTGCGCCTCGAACGAATCCAACTCCGCTTTGGCGCTGTCGACATCATCCTGGCTCACATAGTTGAGCGGCAACAAACGGTTCAATCGCTGCAGCTGATTGCGCGCGCGCGGCAGGCGGGACTCTGTCTGCGCGAGTTTGCCCGCCGCGATTTGCTGGCTGGCCTGGAGCGACGCAAGCTGCGCTCTTAGCGAGCGCCCGTCGAGTGATGCCAATCGCTCGCCTTTTTTTACCTTGTCCCCGCGTTGCACATAAATCTCTTGCACCGTTCCCGTAATCTCTGCCGAAACGGTGGAGAGGCGCGAGGCCTTGATGAATCCTGCGGCCGTGACTGCAGATGCGGCCGCCGCAGGGGGCGCTGGCTCGACAGGTGCTGCGGTGTTGGCCTGAGGCTCGGCGGCGCTGGCGCGCTCGGCCGCTGCTGGCTGGGTAAACCATGCCCTGCCGGCAACGAGACCTAAGGCTAACGCCAGCGCAATCGCTCCGACGAGCGCCGCTTTGCGCCATGGCTGCCCGCGCGGCGGAGTATGAGGCGAGTTCAGCAGGTGCAACGCCTGCTGGCGGGCGGCGTTGCGCGGTGCCTCTGAAGATGGGGAACGCATAGGTGCTTAACGATCCCCTACTGTCAGACGCAAGATCACACCAATGAAGAGCAGAGCGGCTCCCGAAGCGTAAAGTGGGAACCAGCGCGCCCACCAGTTGGTGGAGAACAATGACGCACCGTTGGCGTTGCTCGCCGTGTAGCTACTGTAGATATTGAGGGCCAGGGCGACAGCGAACATGACGAGGCCGATAATAAGCAGCAAGCCTGATACTTTATGCATGGGATTTCTCCTTCAGAGGGGACATAAGAGAGGCGTCGAGGTAATCGCCAGGGATGACCATCTCAGTGTGAATTTCAGTGAGATAGGTTTCATTCTTCACTTCCATCCAACTGTTTTCCGGTGACGGGAGAGCCTCTCGGAAGACTAACCAGTCAACTTTTCGCGCCAGTAGCAGCAATTGGTCAAGGCAATGTGAATTGCCCAGCCTGCACCACATCGGCTTGCGAATCTTGTCGTTGTTAAATGACTGCCAGCTAAGATGATCGTTGAATTGCCCGTTCACATAGCTGTCTGTCGGAATGCCGTTCTTCAGCAACAATGCCAACAGGCGCGCCGGATGCTCCGCCGCCTGATGCCCGGACAGCTCATGGAAAATGCGGGAAGAGCGGACCCACCAGGTTTCACGGATCAGGACACAGTCTTCCTCCTCCATGCGCGGGGCATGGCGGAAGTCATGATCCAGCTCATTGGCCATCAATCGCTTGTAGGCGGGGCGGCCAATCTGCACCGGTTCGGCCAGTACGGTAAGCAGGTATTTGGTTCCCCAGGCCACCATCGGCGTCGCCGCGCCGAGGTAACATAATTGGAACGCTTGTCCCTGGTTGTCCGTCAGCTTCAGCAGGCCGCTCTGCGTATCATGATGCAGTTGGAGCCGGTCGAGCGTCAGGTCGCCGGCAACCTGAGGCGGCTCATCCAGGCACAGATGATGAGCCGCCAGGCGGGCCTGAGCCTGGAGATTGCTGGACTCGCCGCTGACGCTGAAGGTTAATGGCAGCGCCGGCGCGGCGAACTGGCGCAGCCAGTTTTGCAACTGATGGCGTCTGTCGTCGGCCTGGCTGTCGTTGGTCAACGTGGTGCGCGCCAACTGCCAGCCGATACGCGAATACGCATTGTTGATGACCACTTTGCCCCGGGGATGCGCTAGCTGCCCCACATGACGGGCATCCAATTGCAGGAAGAGCGTTACCGGCAGCTTCAGGGCGGCGGGGTTGATATTGTGCTGCCGCCAGCGGGCCGTTGTGGCGGCGGACTGCGAGATACGTTGTTGGGTGAATTGAATAAATCCCTGCCAGCTCTGCTGCAAAAACAATGAGACATCGGTGCAGTGGCCACCTGCGCCGTATTTGTCGATAAAGTTCTGCAGCAGCCAGAGGTACTCCTGCGACAACGTGGCGCGTTTGGCCACCGCTTTCGCTACGCGGGCAAGTACATTGGGAATGAAAGCGTCAGGCAATGTCATCCTGATCCCTTCCCGCCAGGCGTCTTCATATAAAATATTGCGAATTTCGGGCATCTGATGGCGGGTCAGCCGCTCCCAGCTCTGTTGAATCGTCTGTTGAGCCTGCTCAAGCAGCGCAACGCGCTCCGCGTTTTCTGCCGCACCAAAGCGTTCGGGCAGTTCGGGCAGGTTGCGCAGAGCGTCGCTGGAGAGCTCCGCCGGCATCAGCGCCAAAACATCGGCCAGAGGGGCAGGATGATGCGTTCCCCACTGTAATGTCGGGCGCAAGACGTCCTTGCGCACCAGCTTTCTCAGCAGTCTTTCCGCTTCGGGCGGGGCCATCCCGGCCAGTTCGAAATGCGCTCGCCACTCGCTCCAGCTTTGCTGGTGGCTGGCGCTCAGAACGGCGTCGATTTCCGCTGCCTCCAGGCCCAGGACAAATTGCTGCTCTTCGTTCCATAACAAACCGTGGCGTTTCTCATAGCGATAGAAATGGCCGCGCATCTGGCTGGCGGAAATGCGTTGCAAGGAGGGGTTACGGCACAGCGGCAGATCATGTTTCGCCAACCAGAGCTGCGTATACAGCGCGTCGCGCAAGGCTAATGCGATGGAGCGGTTGAGGTGTACGGTCGAGGTCACCTTGCCTTCACCGGTTTGCAGAGTGGCTTCGCCGGCCGAGCTTTCAAACGGGACCAGGCTAAAAGAGGAAAAGGTGCTGAATGGGCTGACTTTGCCCGCCGCTCGAATCATGTAGGCAAACAAGGAGCGCTCTACGCGCCGGCGCCGTTTGGCCGGCCAACTCTGCCAATTTTGTTCCAGATCGCAAAGCAACTGCGGGGAGGCAAGGCAGAGCGCCCGGCGCAGAGCCGGTTCGTTGGCGGCTTTGAGCAACAAGGCCTGCGTCTGTTCGTTGACACGCTGCCAGCGCTGGTTAAAGGTTGCCGCCAACTGCCGGCGCTCATTCGCTATCGCCAACCATTCGGTCAGTTGCTCCAGAGCGGCTGAGTCGTAATGCGCCAACCAGGCGCGCACTTCGGCAGACAGGTTGAAATAGCGATCGTTGAAGATATGGCGGCGACAGCGAATCATATCCTGGCGAACGCTGTCCGCCGAGGGTAATGCGATATTCGCATGCAGCCTGGCGATAAGCGCCTGCCCGAGTTGCCGCCAGGCCGGCTCCTGCAAGTGGTGTTGCCGGATAATCGCGGATAAATCATCCGGAAGTTGGCTGACATAGTGCGCCGGCAAGCCTGCGGTGCGCAGCATGATAAAAGGGGCGACGAGCAACAAAGGCTGCGCGGGTAACGTCATGATAATACTCCAGATGCCAACCAGTTATTCACCTTCTGCCAACTCACGAAGCTTAACCAACCCATCGCCACCGCCATGCAGAGGCTGTAAAGCAGGCAATAACTGCGGAATAGGCGGCGGCCTCGGGCAGACCACTCGCGGGTTTTCTTATTGGCGCCGGGTTGGGCAAAAGCGCGAAATGCCCGCGTGGCATCCGAAAGCCGAAAAGGGGTGAGATTGAAAAGCAGGCCGAACAATATCAACAGCAGTAACGGCCGTATCGCGGTGGCTGCGGCGCTTTCACTCAGCGCCGCGAGCGCTCCCAGACACAAGAGATCCATCAATGGCCCTGCCATCGCCACCCAGGCCTTCATGCCGCGCAGTGGGAATAGCGCGATGGCGCTGGTGTTGACAAACACGGAGGGCAGCCACCAGCCGCGAAATTGCAGACCTGCCCCCAGAACCGGGCAGCCGTAAAGACGGCAAACGACGGCATGCGCCATTTCATGCAAAAACAGCCATAACGGTATGCCGACAAGCATCACCATCAGCTGGACGCTGGCCCATTCGCCCTGCAGCAGCCAGGCGTTTAGCCCTGGCAAACACGCGATGAAACGCCACAAGGCAGCGGCAATCGCGAGGCTCAGCAGGCCGTAACCTAACCCGCGCGGGATAACCCGCAGCACGGTGGCGATTTTATGTGCGGCGCGATCGGGGTTAGGCAGCTGATATCGCCCGGCCACTTTCGCCGCCGCAGGCGGCTTTTGCGCGCCATCAACGATCATATTCGCCTGTTTCAACCGCAGCAGAAACGCGGACAGCGCCTGTTGGCACTGTTCGGGCGTTGCGTTCGGGTGGTGTTCTGCCAGCTCCGCCAGGAGGGCCGCCATGGAGCTGCCCCCTTGCAACTGTTGGGCAAGCCGGGCAGAAAACCCACTCAGCTTTAACGGCGCATTACTGTTTTCTTGCAGCAACAGCGCCACATTCGCCTGCGGAGAGATCAGTTTCACATCCTCGTTTAAACGTAACAGGGGGGATGCAGGCGGCATGTTAAACACCCTCTGCCGGCGGAGGGGACGCCAGCACTAGACAGAACAGCGGCGCCTCGCGATAGCCGTCGGCGCCCGCGTGGCGAATGAGTCCTTCTTCGATCACGCCTCCCGCCAGCGTTCCGGTCAAGCCGCAGTCCAGCGCCGCCAACCAGCACTGCATCGCGCTTGCCGCGGCGTTTTGCAGCTGCATGCGGTATCCCGCCGCGCCATGGTCATGCAGGGTCTTTTCAAGATCGGCAACCCACATCAGCAACGCGCCGGCTTTATGGAACGCTAATTGATTGATGCAATCAGCCAAATGTGCGCGGCCAAACCCGCTATCCCGTTTCCGCCAGTAACGGCGATCTGCCTGACTGCACTGATAAATGCCCGCGGCAAGTTCGCCGCTGGCTTCCGGCAGCAATATCCAGGGTTCCATTGGCAACGCCGGCATCCCGCGCAGGCGGCTTTGTTCAAGGCCGGCATGCGCGACGGCGATCAGGGTATTCAGCCAGGTTTCCGGGAACGGGCTATCGGCATAGTCATACGTCGCCCTGCGGCGCTCCAGCAACGCGGAGAGCGGCTCATCGCGGTGCACAGTCGCCAGTGATGAAAGAGCAGCGGGCGTGGGCGACGCTGGCGCGGCGGCCGGCCGTGGGCGGTGGCTAACGGCGACCAGGCTGCTCGCCGTTTCATAAAGTGGAGCAGGGCACGGCTCACCCTGTGACGGGGGCGCTTGCACATGCAAGACCTGGCAGAGGATATGGGGGTTATCCTGTTGCGTGAAGAAGAGCAATGACGCCAACCATTGCAGGTCGACGCCATGATCTTCTCTCAGCGTCCAGCCCGCCGCGCGCGCGGAAAGCGCGCAATATTGATTAACCACTCCAGCGTCAAGGTTAACGATGTTATAGCTGAAGTCGTTATATTTGCCGCGCACGCGGTTCAGGTTGCCGCTGATAATGAGTGAAATCGGCTCTTCGGGATGCTGGAGCAAGTGTTCCAATTGCTGGCAGTCAATGCCGTCAATCCTGACGAGCTGGTGCTTTTCACCGAGATAGAACCAGGCCCCGCAAGGTATCTCCGGCAGCGGCCGGCGGACGACCACAAACATATCGCACGAGAGCAGTTGCCCACCGCTGGGCGCGATGCGGCGTAATGTGCCGTCTTCACCTTTTTGATAACCCGTGGCGTGGCGCAGCAACCAGCCCAGATTGGCCAGCGTCAACGGTTGTGACGGCATTGCCGACATTCGCCAGGGCGGCGGACAGCGCTCCGCCAATGCGCTGTCGGGCAGGTTGATATGCTGCTGCCCATGCAGCCTGACCGGCCTTGAGGCGTGGCGGTTGAGGTTATCCAGCGTGAAGTGCATCTGATGCGAACGCGGTGGCAACAAGCCCTGCGGCGGCAAGCGTGTGCCGATATGGTGCTGCCAGGCAGTAAATGCCTCTTCCCCCGGCGGCAGATAGGCGGCATGGCCTAAACCGCTTAGCGCGGTACCGGGAATGCGGGCGACCTTATAGGCTAAGGTGTACTCCCCCTCGCCCCGATGGCTATGGGAAACGACCTTGTTGAGGTAGCTTTCAGAGGACAGCCCGAGCAGAATTTGCCCCAGCTCATGGGCGGCATAGACGGCGCGGAACGCCACCTCTTGCCGATCGTTGGCGGGCGATGGCTGCTCACATTGCGTGCGTGCGCATTGATAACTGGCGCTGATGTTCGGGAGGGTATAAGGGCCCACCAGCGTGCGATCCGCGCCAATAATGCAGCTCAGATAACGCACGCCGGCCTGGTGCAACCCATCGGCGCATGCCTGGCGGAAAACGTCGGACTCGCTGCCGTCAAAAATGATCAGTGCATCATCCCAGGGGAGGGCGCTGGACGTTGGGCGCTCGGTCAGAACGTCAATGCTGGCGGCCATAGGCGCCAACGCGTGTTGCAGCAGCGATGACACATCTTCCGGGCAAACCAGGGCGAGCCTGCGGCGGCGGGCGGACTGCAGCGCCGCAGTGCGGTTGGCGTGCAGGCGGGTATTGTCGACAAAGCGGCCGCAATAGCTTGCCAAATGGCTTGGGGCGCCGTCATCCAGGCCTTCACCTTCTTCAAGGAAGCCATAGCGAAACAGTAAGGACAGCATGCCCAGGGCATTCTCGCGGCTCATGGTCGCGTCGTCGGTCAGCACGCTTTCCAGCACGTTGACGCCATCGAGGCGCTTGAGGAAGGCCGCCAGCGTGTTTATCCCCTGAACGCAGGTCAGGATGCGCGGCTGATAGGCGCCATACACGGCTACGCGGGTATCGCTTTCAGGAATGAAAATCAGTTCCGGAATTAATTTGGGGCGCTTGGGCAGCAAAGCGTAAAGATCGTTATGGTGGCTAAACTGTGCGCCCGACAAGACGGTCGACATATGAGTGGCTTTCATTAGCGTAAGGCTCCTTCCAGGTGTTCGGCCAACAAGGCCGTGCCCTGAGCCTGCGAAATATGCCGGTTTTCACGGCAGCTGCAGCCGTGTAACGCCACCACGGAACTGCTCGCGGTGCGATTGCTGCCAAAGCTCACGGCGGTCAGTTTGCCGAATTGGTCTTCGGGGAGCTGCGCATACTGCTTTAACCGTAATCCAGCCATCAGCACCAGCGCCGGCGTATATCCGCGCAATGCGTTCTGCGGCTGCTGTTCATGATATCGCTGCAGGTTCAAATCCATCATTGCCGTACGCGGCGTTTCGGCTAGGCTGAGCAGGCGCTTCGCCGCACAGGTATAACAGGCGGTTCGGCCTGGGATGACTAGGGGGCCGCAAAACAGCATATGGTCGTTCAACACGGTGCAAGCGTGAGGGATCCCGGCGCGAAACAGCTGCGTGGTGAGCTGTTCAAGCTTAAGCGGCGCGCCGCCGGATAGCGCGATCCCGACGAACGAAGCCTTGCTGTCGGCCCAGGAATAGTTCAGTGCGGTTGCCAATGTCAGTTGAGAGATCCCTTCCTGGCAGTGCATATAATCGGCCACGTCATTGCCGAACGCGGTGTCACTGACGATAATCATTACCACTCTCCTTCAGGCAAAAGGCTGCGGCCACGGATTTATCGTGGCGGCTTTGCCTAATTGTTCACTCAACCGTTGCTGCTGTTCCCGTAGGCGCGGATGCCCGAGATAGCGGGCGCGATAGCATGCCGTCATGGGCAAAAGGGCGGGGATGACAGCGCGCACCACATGTAAACCGGCATCGCGCAGTTCATCCGTCGTCATGTCCGCTATCACGACGTCCATCTTGAGTTGACGAAAACGCGCCACCAATTTTTTCAGCTGTGCTGCTGGCGTTTGCGGTTGCCCGGCCTGCAGGCGGCTAATCGGCATCTGCCGCTCGCTGGCGGTGAGAAAATCGAATGCGGAGCGCTGTTCGGCTCGCCCCATGAAGATGGCGCCATGTTCGAGAGCGATAAAATCGCGTATATCGTCCGGCACCGGCAGTTGATGTTCGAGTACCGAACGCCCCATGGCGCTTTCTCGGATAATCTTGCCGCAGCTGCCCCAGGGATCGAACCCCGTAGAGCAGTTGACGAACTGGGCCGAGGTCGGATGCCCGTCGCGCAGCTGCAATCCGTAGATTGTCGGGCAGCCGATGTCGGTAGTGGCATCGAAGAACAGCTGTTCCAGCCCACTGGCCGCCAGGCGTGAAAACTTGTCTTGTAATCTATCCGGTACCGGTTCATCGAAGCGGATGCGCGCTAAAGGCATTTGCAATAGCCAGGTAAGGGCAATCGCATCGCGTTCGATGACTTCATTGATCGCGGTTACCGTGGCGGTGGTGAGGTCGGTGTGCGCCGCGACGCCTGTCGATATCGGCAACCAGAAACGCTCGCTTTCCCAGGGCCGCACATACAGATGCGACATGATCAACGGGATCTTGCGCGGGCGGGAGTCCGTCAACGAGTAACCTTCCACCCAGCGCAACGGCTGGGCGTCATCAATGGGTTTGACCGGGCAGAGCGGATCGGCGAGCTCCTCCTCGCTGCAACGGGGCAGGCTGTCGGCCGCCAAACCGTCAGCCCCGAGTTCGCGGAAGCTGGCGACCGAAACATCGCGAGGATGGTAGACGCAGGTGGCGTATCGCTCTGCCGCTTCGGCGACAGCGCGGACGATTGCCATATCGACGTGTTCATCGGCGCCGCAGCCGGCAAGCGCGATTTTTTGCAGGTCATTGCCTTTATTGTCAATGATATGGGGATATGGCATTGACAGATTGCCCAGGCTGGCCAGAACCGACGAAAAGCGGGGGATATGCATCTCCTGCGGTTCCAACGGGTAGACGCTGCCGACAACGCCCGTCAGCGGCGAGAGCAGAGACATGAACGGATATTTCTGGCGCATGGACGCGGAAACGGCAAAGTTATGATGATGCATGAATAACTCCGCTTTCCAGGCTTTTGCTCAGCAACACGGCCAGCCAGGCTTCATCCAGCGTGCTTAAGCCAAGGCGATTGTTCATTAGGTGCATGAATTGGAATGCCAGATTTTTCGCGAGGCCGTCACTGTATCGTTCGCAATGGCGTTCATAGTTACGCCGGGTCTGGTCTAGCGCAGACTGCCAGCGATCCACCAGTTCGGCGTTTTGCGCGTCTTGCCGTATCTGCGGCGACAAAAGAACCGAGTTTTCATCAATCAGTTCCCATGCGCGATCGGTAAAGCTGTTTTTGATCATTCCGATATCCGCAGAGCCCGCCAGCCAGAAAGTCGAGAAGCTTTCAAGGAAGGCGGAACGCCGGGCAACAGGAATGAACGTTTCCAACATGGCCAGCATCAGAGGCAACGCAAACTCTTTGCGCGTCATGCCGCCGCCTGCCTCGGCCAGCAATATGGCACGGGCAATGTCACTGGATTGGTGAAACAGCGCTTCGGCGATGCCAATGCCCGTTTCGCCCCCGTAGACGTCCGTTTCCGGCTCATATTCCGCGCGTTCGCAATGGACCGGGAGTTCATGCGTGGGAAACGGCGTGTTGCCGCGGAAGCTGACCAATGGCGTCCACAGGTTGGCCGGGCGCAACGGCAGGCTATTCAGCGCATCATGCAGCGCAGCGTAAATGGCGGTTTCCAGGCGCTGGCTGTCCTTTTCCTGCAGCAGAAAACGAACGCGTAAATGTAATCCTTTTTCATCGATATAACGTAAGAAGAACCAAGGAGAATCAGGAGCGTACGCCAGTGCTTGGGTCAATCCCTGGGTGATCAGAAAGTCCATTCCATCATGATGGCTACCGATATACAGCTTGTAAAAATGCCAAGATGCCGATCTGTTTTTCATCTTTGCGTACCTGTTTTTTTAAGATTGTTTTGGCTGGAAAAGGAACCACTTAACGCCGACAAACAGCGTGATCACACCCCATATCGCCATGCCGATACAGTTAATGAAGAAGGGGAATACGCCTTCGCTGCCATTCATGGCGTATCGCAGTGCATCGGCGACAAAACCGACCGGCGTCGTCAAAATTAACCATTTGAGTGGCGGGAATGCGCTCAGATCGAGGAACAATTGCCCGAAACACATGCACCAAAAGTTGAGTAAGGTCAGGGCGATTGTCGCGACGGTATTCGTGCGGAATAAGCCGGCCAGCGCATACCCAAAGCTCACCAGCAACAGTGCGCTGGCGACGAGCAGCACGATAAACAGCAGGGGATGCTCAAGGGTAAAGCCAAAGACCAGACTGCTAATGAGCATTAACAGGGCGATCTGAACCAGTGATATCACCAGGCGGACGCTGACCTGTGATGCGAGCAGAATCCAGCGCGGCAACGGAATGACGCCGTAATAGCGGTAAGTGCCTTTTTCTCGCGCGGCGATCAGCGGCGTCGCCGTGCCAAATAAGGCGACTTGCAACAGGGCCAGCGTCAGCAAGGACGGGAAGATAAAACTAAAATAGTTGAAACGCTCAGTTTTCAGCGTAATGAAGCGTATCGGCTGCTGGGCGTCGGCCGGTTGCTGATTGAGTGCGGCGGAAACCAGTTGAGCGACGGAGCTCATGGATTCCGTCGTGGTGATCGCAGGGCGTTGTTGTACTGCATCCCAACTCACCGCCGCGTTCACTTCATTCGCGCGCACCAGCGCTTCCGGATCGCTTCGAAGCTGGCGCTGGACGGCCAGGCCAGGATAATTGTTCAATTTAAGCCAGAGAGCCTCTGTTTCCGGCGTGTCTCCGACAACGCTCACCTGCATGGAGAACGGTTGATGATTGCCATTAATAATTTTTGCCGTTATGCCAAAGGTAAAGATGAAAAATAACGGCAATACAAGAGAAAATAAGGTTGATAGCGGATCGCGTAAATATTCTTTGGTGTTGGCGCCGAAGAATCGCCGATAAATCTGCCAGCTATGGCTCATGTTAATCCCTTAATGCTTCGCCTGTCAGATGAATGAACACATCCTCGAGGGTGTTTTTGCTTACCTGCATTTGTTCGGGTTCACAACCCAATCGTTGTGATAACGCAATCACTTGCGGTAACACCTGTGCCAATTCTTGGGTGGGAATATGTAGGCGGCGGAAGGTTTGATCATGTTCATCGCTTTCCTGCGTCGCCTCAGGGAAGAGCGCGAGGAACTCGTCAACCGACGTCAACGGCACTGAGAATCGGATATGATGCCCAGGACAATAACGCTCAATAAGCTGTTGTGGGCTGGCATTCTCCAGCAACCGGCCGTGGTTGATGATCATCACCCGGTCGCATAAATTCTCCGCCTCATCCATTTGGTGAGTGGCGATCAATACGCCCGTGCCAGATTGACGAGAATTCGCAATAATGTGCCGCCAAATATAGCGTCGGCTTTGCGGGTCAAGATCGCTGGTGGGTTCATCCAGCAAAAGAAGCTTGGGTTTGCCGGCCAATGCCAGCGCCAACACCAAACGTCTTTTTTGCCCCCCAGAAAGCCGCGAGAAACGCATTTTACGCTGCGCTTTTAGCGCCACAATGTCCAATAACTGCTTAACCGACAACGCATCCGTATAAAGTACCTGATAGAGCGAAATGATCTCTTCAACGCGCAGCAGCGAAGGCAAACTAAAGGATTGCGGAACGACGCCTAACTGTTGCTTGATGACGTGATTAAGCCCTTGTCGAACGTCTTCGCCAAATAAACGCACCAAGCCGGCTTCAAAGGGCTGTCCTCCGTACAAGGTTTCCATGAGCGTCGTTTTGCCGGCACCGTTAGGTCCGACCAATCCAATGATTTCTCCCGGCTTGATTTGCAGCGAGATGTCATGAAGAACTTGCGTGTCACCATAAAACTTATTCAGTGACTCGACGTCTAATAGCGGCCGTTGGCGATCCCAGGATATATCCAGGGTTGGCTTATGACTGCTGTCGAAATCTAAAGTGGCGTCAGTGTACGTGCTCATTGTTTAAAGCCAGTGAGTAGAGTTTCAGATAACTAACTGGCACAGTATCTTGTACCGGTTGTGGGTAATGATTTAGCTGCCGCTACTGGTAACGCTGCCCATTGTGCCGATGCAGCTCGCCGTTGCAATGCAGCCGCAGCCCGCTGTAGAGGCGGTGCTGACGCTGCTGCCGGTTGAGGCGCAATCGCTGGCAAAGTGCAGCGTTTCAGGCAGTTCTTCGACTAATAAATCAATGCCGTCAGAGGGCATGGAAGGCGAGTCGAGAACAATATCGAAACGGTGGGATTGACGAGTCAGAGAGGTATGATTAAGCATAAATATCCTTATTAATCAGTTTATTGATGAGTTAGCTATTACATGATTCGAGCTGCTGCATATCGTTGAAATATATTCAAACGAATTCATCTCAATGGGATATTCCCCATTAAATATTTATCTGAAAAATAAAAATCAATTTTAATATCGTGCTAATTATATAAAAATAAGCAGCGGCGATACTGAATTCTTTCATATTGAATTATTTGCATTTGAAGGCGTCATATGACTGGCGCTTGCGAATATGAAAGGAATCCTATGTACGTAATGTTAAGTTATCGTGTTAGACACACTCTTACATACTTGTAATAGAACGGCAACACATCATTACAATTGACAGGGGTGTTTTCTGTTATTGCAACGAAGCTCACAATAATCATGGGGTTGACGTTAGTTTATTTAATTTAAAACTATGTATAAGGGATAAATATATTCTTTTTTGAAAAATTTCACCTAATATTGTTTAGGGTGGAAAGTATTATAATGGTTTTATTTTTTGACAAGGATTATTGCGCGCGGAACCACAGTTGGCTTGGTGCCCGTGATGCGTTCGGTTCCGGGCGGGGCATTGATGCGACATACTGGGACGCGCTCAACGAGACGGGGTTGGCCCTAAAGCGGGCAGTTTGGCCACGGCGCAGCGAGCCTTTTGGAACCATCGCGGCGGGCAGCGAAAAAAAACGGCGCCGCGTGGGCGCCGTTTAGGCAAGGTTCAGGCTGCGCGCATCAGTCGGCGGCGTGACCCTGTTCAGGCAGGCGTTCGCCGTCCAGCCAGGCGGCGCCGTCGCGCATCGCCAGGCGGCCGTCGACGAACCAGCTCACCACCAGCGGATAGATCGTGTGTTCCTGGGTTTGCACCCGTTCAACCACGTCATCCTCTTCGTCGTCAGCGAAAATCGGCACCTTGGCCTGCAAGATCACCGGGCCGCCGTCGAGCTGTTCGGTCACGAAGTGCACCGAGGTGCCGTGTTCGCTGTCGCCGTTGTCGATGGCCTGACGGTGGGTATGCAGCCCCGGGTATTTCGGCAGCAGGGAAGGGTGGATGTTCAGCATGCGGCCGGCATAGCGCTGCACGAACTGCGGGCTGAGGATGCGCATGTAGCCGGCCAGCACCACCAGATCGGGCTGGTACTGGTCGATGGCGTCCGCCAACGCGGCGTCGAACGCCGTGCGATCGGCGTAGGCCTTGGCATCTAGCGCTTGGGCGGCGATGCCCGCCGCTTCGGCGCGTTGCAGGCCATAAGCCTGCGCCTTGTTGCTGAACACCGCCACGATTTCGGCGGCGATGCGACCCTGCTGGCAGGCGTCAATCAGCGCCTGGAGATTGCTCCCCTGGCCGGAGACCAACACCACGATCTTTTTCATCAGTTGATGACCACTTGTTGTTCGTCGGAAGAGGCGGTCAGTTTACCGATTTTCCACGCTTTTTCACCTGCCGCGGTCAGCAGCGCGATGGCCGCTTCCACTTCGGCTTCCGGCAGGGCGATGACCATGCCTACGCCGCAGTTGAAGGTGCGGTACATTTCATGACGGCTGACGTTGCCGGCCTGCTGCAGCCAGGTGAACACCACCGGCCACTGCCAGCTGGCTTCGTCGATCACCGCCTGCATGCCTTCCGGCAGCACGCGCGGAATGTTTTCCCAGAAGCCGCCGCCGGTGAGGTGAGCGATGGCGTGTACGTCAACCTTCTCGATCAGCTCTAGCACGGACTTCACGTAAATTTTGGTCGGCGCCAGCAGGTGGTCGGCCAGCGGCTTGCCTTCCAACTGAGTGGCGGTCGGATCGGTGTTGCTCACTTCCAGGATCTTGCGCACCAGCGAGTAGCCGTTGGAGTGCGGGCCGGAAGCGCCCAGGGCGATCAGCGCATCGCCGGACTGCACTTTGCTGCCGTCGATGATCTCGGATTTTTCGACCACGCCGACGCAGAAGCCGGCCACGTCGTAGTCTTCGCCGTGGTACATGCCCGGCATTTCAGCGGTTTCGCCGCCCACCAGCGCACAGCCAGACTGTTTGCAGCCCTCGGCGATGCCGGTGATCACGCTGGCCGCGGTGTCCACATCCAGCTTGCCGGTCGCGTAGTAGTCGAGGAAGAACAGCGGCTCGGCGCCCTGAACCACCAGATCGTTGACGCACATCGCCACCAGATCGATGCCGATGGTGTCGTGGCGTTTCAGATCCATCGCCAGACGCAGCTTGGTGCCCACGCCGTCGGTACCGGAAACCAGCACCGGCTCGCGGTATTTCTGCGGCAACGCACACAGGGCGCCAAACCCGCCCAGACCGCCCATCACTTCCGGGCGACGGGTCTGTTTAACTACACCTTTGATGCGATCTACCAATGCGTTGCCTGCATCGATATCGACACCTGCGTCTTTATAGCTGAGAGAGGTTTTGTCGGTCACTGCGCGATTCCCCACGACGATTTGCGGTTTGAAAACTGTGCTTCCGATGTTGATTCCGGAATAAGGCGCGGCAATTCTAACAGCGCAGGCAAACGTTTGCGAGCGGCTTGTGAACCGGCTCCGCTTTTTCGTCATCTATACTGATATTCAAACTTTTGTTGATCCCGATCGGGCTATTGTGGGTGGCGCGGCGAAAAAAAGGAGGTATAATCCCGCGATTTTTTTGGCCGCAACCACCTTAATAGGAGAAAAATGATGAAGATCGTTGAGGTGAAACACCCGCTGGTAAAACACAAGCTTGGCCTGATGCGCGAAAATGACATCAGCACCAAACGCTTCCGTGAGCTGGCCTCAGAAGTGGGTAGTTTACTGACCTATGAAGCGACCGCCGATCTGGAGACGGAAAAAGTCACCATCGAAGGCTGGTGCGGGCCAGTTGAAGTGGATCAGATCAAAGGGAAAAAGATTACCGTAGTGCCAATCCTGCGCGCAGGCCTGGGCATGATGGAAGGGGTGCTGGAGCACGTGCCGAGCGCGCGCATCAGCGTAGTGGGCGTATACCGCGACGAAGAAACCCTGGAGCCGGTGCCGTACTTCCAGAAACTGGTTTCCAACATCGAAGAGCGCATGGCGCTGGTCGTCGACCCGATGCTGGCCACCGGCGGTTCGATGATCGCCACTATCGATCTGCTGAAGAAAGCCGGCTGCCACAGCATCAAGGTGCTGGTTCTGGTCGCGGCGCCGGAAGGCATCGCCGCGCTGGAGAAAGCGCATCCGGACGTTGAGCTGTACACTGCCTCCATCGATCAGTGTCTGAACGACAAGGGCTACATCGTGCCTGGCCTGGGCGATGCGGGCGACAAGATATTTGGTACTAAGTAAACATTTGAGCCGACTTAACGAGTCGGCTTTTTTTTGACTAAAACCTATAAAACCAATAAACCGAGGAAAAGCACACATGACCCGTCGCGCCATCGGCGTCAGCGAGCGCCCGCCGCTGCTCCAGACCATTCCGCTCAGCTTCCAGCACCTGTTCGCCATGTTTGGCGCCACCGTGCTGGTGCCTATCCTGTTCAAGATCAACCCGGCGACCGTGCTGTTGTTCAACGGCATCGGCACGCTGCTGTATCTGTTCATCTGTAAAGGCAAGATCCCGGCCTACCTCGGTTCCAGCTTCGCGTTTATCTCGCCGGTGCTGCTGCTGTTGCCGCTCGGTTACGAAGTGGCGTTGGGCGGTTTCATCATGTGCGGCGTGCTGTTCTGCCTGGTGGCGCTGATCGTGAAAAAGGCCGGCACCGGCTGGCTGGACGTGATGTTCCCGCCGGCGGCGATGGGGGCGATCGTCGCCGTCATCGGTCTGGAGTTGGCGGGCGTGGCGGCCAATATGGCGGGGCTGCTGCCGGCGGAAGGCGCCAGCGCCGACTCGACCACCATCACCATTTCGCTGGTGACGCTGGCGGTCACGGTGCTCGGTTCAGTACTGTTCCGCGGCTTCCTGGCGATTATCCCGATCCTGATCGGCGTGCTGGTGGGCTATGCGCTGTCGTTCTTCATGGGCGTGGTGGATTTGACCCCGATCCGCGAGGCGCACTGGTTCGCGCTGCCGACCTTCTACACCCCGCGCTTTGAGTGGTTCGCCATCTTCACCATTCTGCCGGCGGCGCTGGTGGTGATCGCCGAGCACGTCGGCCACCTGGTGGTGACCGCCAACATCGTGAAAAAAGACCTGATCCGCGATCCGGGCCTGCACCGTTCGATGTTCGCCAACGGCATCTCGACGGTATTCTCCGGCTTCTTCGGCTCCACGCCGAACACCACCTACGGCGAGAACATCGGCGTGATGGCCATCACCAAGGTCTACAGCACCTGGGTGATCGGCGGCGCGGCGGTGCTGGCGATCCTGTTGTCCTGCATCGGCAAGCTGGCGGCGGCGATCCAGGCGGTGCCGGTGCCGGTGATGGGCGGCGTTTCCCTGCTGCTGTACGGCGTGATCGGCGCCTCGGGCATTCGCGTGTTGATCGAGTCCAAAGTGGATTACAACAAAGCGCAAAACCTGATTTTAACCTCGGTGATCCTGATTATCGGCGTGAGCGGCGCCAAGGTGCACATCGGCGCGGCGGAGCTGAAAGGCATGGCGCTGGCGACCATCGTCGGCATTGGCTTGAGCCTGCTGTTCAAGGTCATCAGCCTGTTCCGCAAGGAAGAAGAGGTGCTCGACGCGCCGGACGAACCGGCAGAGCAGAAGTAACGAAAAGGGCAGCCCAGGGGCTGCCCTTTTGACTGATGGCATTCGCCTCAGCTGCGAATTTTGCGGTACACGAACAGCACCACGATGGCGCCGATAACCGCCACCACGAAGCTGCCGAAGTTGAAGCCGTCAACCTTGCCGTAGCCGAAGAAGGTGCTGATATAGCCGCCGACCACGGCGCCGACGATCCCCAGCACGACAGTCAGAATAAAGCCGCCGCCGTCTTTGCCGGGCATGATCCACTTAGCCAAAATACCGGCGATCAGGCCGAAGATAATCCAGGAAATAATCCCCATTTACTGCTCCTTTCTTTTGTGGCTGAGAATAGCTTACTGCTGGGTGGCTGGCTGAGTCTGAGTATTGCCGTTCACCGCCGCATCGGTCTCTTGTTTCAACTCTTGCGCTTTGTTTTCGGCGCTGTTCTTGATGGCTTCGGTCTTGGCCTTGGCCTGCTCGGTCAGATCGTTGGCGCCGTTGATGGCGTCGTTTTTGATGGCCTTGGCCTGATCCACCAACTGCTGGCTCTGCTTGCCGGCGTCATCTTTGATCGCGGCGGCCTTGGCCTTGGCGTCGTTGGTGATGGCGTCCGCCTGCTTGGCGGCTTCATCTTTAATCGCCGAAGCTTTGTCTTTCAGCTGATCCGCCTGAGTGGCGGCCTCTTTTTTGATTTCATCCGCCGTCGCTTTCGCTTTGTCCGTCAGATCGTCCGCTTTTTTCTGGGCGGCGTCTTTCATCTGCTCGGCGCTGTCTTTGGCTTTATCCAGGTTGGCGTCAACCTTGGAGGAGTCATCACAGCCGGCAACCAACAACCCGATAAAGGAGGCCAACAGCACTTTATTCCATACTTTCATCGTCTATATCCTTGCAGAAACCTTGTTGATGGTGATTGCGTTTAGCCTACCTATACTAGGCCAGATTTGGCTTAAATGACAAATTTAACCTGCGCAGGCATGGGCTTAGGGAATGATATCGGATAATTCTTGCCTTGGCGGGAGCCGCAGCCAATCAAGCGGCGCTTAGGCATTGTTCACTATTGCGGCATAAGATCCTGCCGGTTCAACAGCGCCCGTTTTCTGTGTTAAACTGCCCACGTTTTTCTGCCAGTTTTGGTTGAGGTGCTTCTCTGAATACGCCGGCACAGCTTTCACTGCCACTTTATCTTCCCGATGATGAAACTTTCGCCAGTTTTTATCCGGGCGAGAACCCATCCCTATTAGCCGCGATCCAATCCGCCGTCCGTCAGGAACATGGCAGCTATATCTATTTCTGGTCGCGTGAAGGCGGCGGGCGCAGCCATTTGCTGCATGCGGCCTGTGCCGAGCTTTCGCAGAAGGGGGAAGCGGTGGGCTATGTGCCGCTCGACAAGCGCGCTTACTTCGTGCCTGAAGTATTGGACGGCATGGAACAGCTGGCGCTGGTCTGCATCGACAATATCGAATGCATCGCCGGCGACGAAGAGTGGGAGATGGCGATCTTCAACCTTTACAACCGCATCCTGGAAACCGGCCGCACCCGTTTGTTCATCACCGGGGATCGCCCGCCGCGTCAGCTGAACCTGCGTTTACCGGATCTGGCTTCGCGTCTGGACTGGGGGCAGATCTACAAGCTGCAGCCGCTGTCGGACGAAGAGAAGCTGCTGGCGCTGCAGCTGCGCGGCAAACTGCGCGGCTTCGAGCTGCCGGAAGACGTGGGCCGCTTCCTGCTGAAGCGGCTGGATCGCGAGATGCGCACACTGTTTATGACCCTCGATCAGCTCGATCGCGCCTCGATCACCGCCCAACGCAAGCTGACCATCCCGTTCGTTAAAGAGATCCTGGGGCTGTAGCCGCTACCGTAAAAGAAAGGGCGCAATAGTCCGCGCCCGAATTCGAATTTACAAAATCTCCAGCACCTGCTCCGGCGGCCGGCCGATGCGCGCCTTGCTGCCTTTCACCACGATCGGGCGTTCGATCAGTTTCGGGTTCGCCGTCATCGCCGCCAGCAGTTGCTCTTCGCTCAGGCTGTCGTCCGCCAGCTTCAATTCCTTGTACAGATCTTCTTTTTTGCGCATCAGCTCGCGCGCCGATGTGAAGCCCAGTTCCTTCAACAGCTTTTTCAGCTCATCGACCGTAGGGGGCGTTTCGAGGTACAGCACCACCTTGGGATCGACACCGTGCTGCTCCAGCAGCGCCAGGGTTTCACGGCTCTTGGAGCAGCGCGGGTTGTGGTAAATCGTGACGTTTTTCATGGCGTTCATTCCTTGTTGAATCAGCTGCGCTGGTATTGGCGGAAGCGCTGTTGCAGTTGGCGCAGCTGGTCGATGCGCGCATCGTAGCGCGCCTGTTTCAGGCTGCCGAGTTTCTGCAGCGAGCTGGCATTGCTGAGCAAGCCGATGGCCTGATCGAGCCGGCCGGTCAGCGCCAGGCTTTCGGCGCGGGCCGACAGCTCTTCATCGCGCAGCCCCTGAGCGGCGCTGGCCTGCGCCAGCAGATCCCAGCCGTTCGGATCGTCCGGATGGGCAAAGGTGTAGCGGTTCAGGATCTTCGACGCCTGCGCCGGCTGGTTGCCTTCGACATAGGCGTTGGCCAGATTGAGCTGCAGCACCGGGTTGTTGTTCTGGGCGGCGTTGGCCGCCTGCAGGCGGGCGATGGCCTGCGGCGCGCGTTTCTGACCGAGATCGATGTCGGTCATCAGGTCGATCAGCCAGACGTTTTTCGCATCCTGCGCCAGCATCGGCTGAATGATGTTGCGCGCGTCGTCGTATTTTTTCGCTTCATAGAACAGAATGGCGCGGCCGTATTTGGCGGCCGCCTGTTCGCGCACGTTCCCCTTGCTGAGCGAGCCGAGCAGTTCTTCATTCAGGCCATAGCCTTCCGAGCTGTACATGCCCAGTGCGCGCACCTTGGCCATCAGGTAGTCCTGCGAAGACTGCACGATATGTTTCGGCATCTGGTTGGCGCGGTTGCGCGCGTCGGAGAGACGGCTGTCCGGCAGTGGGTGCGTCAGCAGCATTTCCGGCGGCTTGGAGGCGTAACGCGACTGATCCGAGAGTTTCTGCAGGAAGTCGGGCATCGCTTCCGGATCGAAACCGGCGCGCTGCAGCACCTGAATGCCGATGCGGTCGGCTTCCTGTTCGTTCGATTGGGTAAAGCTGATCATGCCTTGCTGGGTGCCGGCCATGGTGCCGCTCAGCGCCGCCATGCCCATGGTCGGGTTGGCCATCGCCAGCAGAATGGAACCGAGTGCGCCCACCCAGGTCAGCGGGGCGTTGCGCTGCTGATCTTCCATGGCGCGCGCCAGGTGGCGCTGGGTGACGTGCGAGATTTCGTGCGCCAGCACCGAGGCCAGCTGGCTTTCGTTGTCGCTGACGCGAAACAGCGCGGAGTGCAGCACCACGTTGCCGCCGAAGAAGGCGAAGGCGTTGATTTCGTCGTTGCGCACCAGATAGAAATGGAACGGCGTGCGCACCGAATAGGCGCTGGCCACCAGCCGGTTGCCCAGTTGGTTGATGTATTGACTCAGTAGCGGATCGTTGATCAGCGGGGCGCTGGCGCGCAGTTGGCGCACGTAGAAGTCGCCCATCGCCAGCTCTTGTCCGATGCTCAGGGTGCCGCCGGCGGAGGTGCCCATATCCGGCAACTGGTCCTGGCTTTCCGCCTGTGCTGGCGCCAGGGCGGTGGCGTTCAACGTGCCGAGCAACAGCACCGCTAACGCGGTTTTGGTCAACCGGTTGGTCATAGTCAGGCGTTTCCCTTAAATAATCATTTCTAAGACGTCAGCAGCAGACAAGAGTTCTTTATTCCCACGGCGCGATCCGCGTGAAAGTGCGGCGGATCACAAACCGCCGCGACGGCAATCATCACATCATAGTCAGCGGCAGGCGACAAGGAAACGTTAGCCGAGCGCGAATCGAGCAAAAAAATTTTATTTTTCATTTCGAAGGGCGTCTTCTCCGTCGGGAGCGAGACGGAACTTCAATAAAACGCGGATAAAGTTAGTCTGTGTTTTATTGACAAGATAAACGCAGACTCATATAGTCTGCGTTATTGAAGGTTTACTGACGGTCAAAAACGGACATATGGCGTACATCACAACCAGCGTTGAATATGGCATCCACTGCCTGCTGTGGCTGGTCGGCGATAACCAGCGCGCGCTCAGCAGCCGCGAACTCGCCGAACTGCAAGGGATCTCCCCCAGCTTTCTGGCCAAGATTTTCCCCAAGCTGGAAAAGGCGGGCATCGTCGCCGCCAGTGAAGGGGTGCGAGGCGGTTACCGGCTGGCCCGTCCGGCGAAAGAGATCAGCTTTCTGGAGATTATCGACGCCATCGAGGGGCACAAGCCGCTGTTCGATTGCCAGGAGGTGCGCGGGCGCTGTGCGGTGTTCGATGATTCCCCGCCGGAATGGGCGGTCTCCGGCAAATGCGCTATCCATGCGGTGATGCTGCAGGCGGAGAAGGCGATGCGCGATGCGCTGGCGGCGCAGACCCTCGGCGACGTCGCTGCCCGTTTTGGCCGCAAGGCGCCACAGGGCTTCTTCGGCGAGGTCAACATCTGGCTCGACGAGCGCATGACGGAACGCACCGCGCGCAGCGGCAAAACGGCTCGCGCCAAGACCTAAACTCCGCCTTTCCTTAAAACAAAACACATTTTTTCCCGCCTCTTCGGAAGGGGCGGGCGGTCCTTCTGCACCCTGCGACGGGAGCGGAACGGCGCCGTTCATCCGAAAAAACTGCGGGCAGCCTCGTCGCCCGGTCAACCCTGTATGAAGGAGTCATCCCATGACGCAGAAAATAGTGATTGCCGGTTCCGGTTTTGCCGGTTTTTGGGCCGCCGTGTCCGCCATGCGCGCCATTACCCTTGCCGGTAAGCATGACGACATCGAGGTGCTGATGGTTTCGCCGACGCCAACGGTCACCATCCGGCCACGCCTGTATGAAGCGGTGCTGGAAAACATGAACCCCGACATTTCCGCGCAGCTCACCGCCGTCGGTGCACGGCACCTGGCCGGGACGGTGGAACGTATCGACGCCGCCGCCAAAACGCTCAGGGTGGCGCCGGCGGTGGGGGACCCCCTTGAGTTGGCCTACGATCGTTTGGTGTGGGCCACCGGCAGTCGGCTTTCCGTGCCTGCGGTGCCGGGCTTTGCCGAATACGGTTTCAACGTCGATACGCTGGAAAGCGCACAGCGCTTGGGCGCTCATATCAAAGCGCTGGCGGCCAAACCGTCAACGCCGGCGCGCAACACTGCCGTGGTGGTGGGAGCGGGGCTGACCGGGCTGGAGAGCGCCGCGGAGATGCCGCAGCGGCTGCGCGATGCGCTGGGGCAAAACGAGAATGTGCGCGTGGTGATCGTCGATAGCGCCCCGGAAGTGGGCGCAGGAATGGGCGCGGAGCCGGGGGCGGTGATTCGCCAGGCGCTGGCGGAGTGCGGCGTGGAAGCGCGAGCCGGCCTGCGCGTTTCGGCTATCGATGCCGAGGGGGTGATGCTGTCGAACGGTGAGCGCATCGCCGCCAACACGGTGATCCTGGCGGCAGGCGTGCGTGCGCATCCGCTGACCGAGCAAATCCCCGGCGAACGTGACGCTAATGGCCGAGTGATCGGCGACGCCTTCCTGCGCGCGCCGGCGGCGGCGGGCATTTTCGTGACCGGCGATACGGTGAAAGCGGCGACCGACGATCTCGGTAACCACAATCTGATGACCTGCCAGCATGCGATGAGCCTCGGCCGCGTCGCCGGTCACAATGCGGCGGCGGAGTTGGTGGGGTTGCCGACGCACCCGTATAGCCAGCCGAAGTATGTGACCTGTCTGGATCTGGGCCCCTGGGGCGCGCTGTATACCGAAGGCTGGCAGCGCCAGGTGCGCTTTACCCGTCAGGAAGGCAAAAAGATTAAACAGGAGATTAACACGCAGTGGATTTACCCACCGGCGGCGGACCGCGAGGCGTTGTTCGCCGTCGCCAATCCGGATTTCGTGATTGTGCCTTAAAAAGATAAAAACGGGAGCGGCAACGCTCCCGTCGTCATTTCCCCAGCGGCAGGAAAGAGCGTTCCGGCACCACGGTTTTCATCACCAGCGTGGAGCTCAGGCGCTGCACGCCCGGCAGGGCGGAGAGCTTCTCGTCGTAAAGCTGCTGGAAGGCGGGCAGATCGCGGGCGATAACGTGCAGCAGATAATCGGGATCGCCAAACAAACGCTGTGCCTGCACCACCTGCGGAATGTCCACCATGGCGTTTTCGAAGGTTTCAACGGCGCGGCGATCGCCTTCGCGCATGGTGACGAACACCAGGGCGGAAAAGTTATAGCCCAGGCTGCCGGGATCGAGCTGGGCGCGGTAGCCCCTGATCACCCCGGATTCTTCTAATGCGCGCACCCGGCGGTGGCAGGGGGATACGCTCAATCCGATCCGCTCGGCCAGCTCGGTCACCGACAAACGCCCGTCGGTTTGCAGTTCCGCAAGAATTTTGCGATCAATCTTGTCCATTTGGAAAAATTTCCCCGCTTATGCCGATTTCAGGCAAGTAATTGAAAGCACATTTTAACGCCTTGAGGATATTCTTGCCATTTGTTGAACGGTTTTGACGGCCGCCGCCAGGCGGGGGCCGTGCTTATTCTACGAGGAAAACGCGATGGTTCTCTGTTCGGTGCGGCGCTGTGCGTTTGAGAGGGCGCCGGCATGACGCTCGCTCTGTTCGCCGCTTTTTGGGCGGTGTCGATTCTGTTGGTGATCACGCCGGGTATGGATTGGGCTTATGTGATCTCGGCGGGCATTCGCGGCCGGGTGGTGGTGCCCGCCGTCGCCGGTTTGTTGTTCGGCCACCTGCTGATGATTGCCATCGTGGTGGCGGGCGTCGGCGCGTTGCTGGTCGGCAATCCGCTGGCGCTGACGGCGCTTACCTTGCTGGGGGCGGCTTACCTGCTGTGGATCGGTTTCAACATGCTGCTGCATCCGCCGGTGCCGGGCGCCGGTGAGGATCAGCGTTCCGATTCCTGGCTGCGCTGGGCCGGCAAGGGCGTGTGCGTCAGCGGCCTGAACCCCAAGGTGTTTCTGCTGTTTCTGGCGCTGTTGCCGCAGTTTACCGACGCCCGAGCCGAATGGTCGGTGCCGATGCAGATGCTGGCGTTGGGCGTCGTGCATTTGATCAGCTGCGGCCTGGTGTATCTGCTGGTGGGGTTTGGTTCGCAGTCGGTGCTGCGCACGCGTCCGCAGGCCGCAAAGGTGGTGGGGCGCATCTCCGGCGCGGCGATGATCGTCATCGCCCTCGGGCTGCTGGCCGAGCAGGCGCTGAAATAGCATTACCGTCGGTAGATGTCCGGCCGGGCGATCTGCCAGACAAAGTCGGGGCGGTTGATGGCCGAATAGCCCACTTTCTCATAGAGCCAGGGGGCGGTGCTGGTGACCAGCATGACTCGCCTCAGCGTCGCCATCAGCGGATGGGCCTGGCAACATTCCGCCAGCCACAGGCCCAGCCCGCTTTTTTGGAATGTTTCCAGCACGTACACGTCGCACAGATAGCCGAAAGTGGCGTAATCGGTGATCAGCCGGGCGAAACCGATTTGCCTGGCGCCGTGATACAAACCGAAACACAAGCTGTGGGCGAGGGACTGGCGAACGGTTTCTTTATCGATTCCTTCCGCCCATGACGAACGGGTCAGAAAAGCGTGGATGGCATCGAGATCCAGCAGGGCGGGATCGGTGCTGACGAGATAGTCCGCACGCTGCCACTCCAGTGGGGCAGGGGTTGTCATGATGGCTCTTCTCCTGTGCAAGCGTTCAGGTCAGGGTCGCCGTTCAGGCGTGCAGTTCGGCGACCGTCATGGTGAAAATCAGCGTGTCTTCGCCTTCGTTGGCGTACCGATGTGGGCCGTCCGTTTTGGCGACCGCCGAACAGCCCGGCGCAATCATGAGCTCGGTCTGTTCGACGGCAAGGCTCAAGACGCCTCGCTCAACGTGCAGCAGCTCGAAGGTGCCCGTCGGGTGGCCGCCCGATGTATAGGCTTCCCCCGGCGCCATTTCCCACCGCCACAGTTCTATCATGTTCGGGCCTTGGGTGCCCGCGAGCAAACGTGCCGAGCCGCCGCGATCGCCATGCCACAGCGTGGGAATATCTTGGCTTTCAATCAGGTAGGCGGCGGGCGCGCGGGTGACGTTGACGATGTCCGCCACCGACAGGCCCAGCGCCGCCGCGAGCTTGCACAGGATGGCGATGCTGGGATTGGCGGTGCCTTTCTCGATCTCCACCAGCATGCCTTTGCTGACGCCCGCCCGGCGCGACAGTTCATCCAGCGATAGCTTTTGGCTTTTTCTCTGTTGCTTGATGCGGTGCGACACCGCTTCGCTGACGGTTTGCACGTCGGCGCCGAACTCGGTCGGTCTGTTGACTTTTGCGTTCATCGGTCAATATTATGCAATAAAATAGTCAATATAGGATTATTCAATGATTTTAGTCGATCCGTCAATCGATCCGGCCGTCGCTGCGCTGGCACCCGGTTTCCGGGCGTTAAGCATTACCGCGGTTGCGGCTCCCATAGCCCATCCGAACGTAGGGGCATTGGCGTTGACGCAAGCCTGTCGCGCTCTCGCCGAGGAAGACGCCCCCTGGGCAGAGGCGCATCTCACGGCCTGGCGCGAGGTTTTCATGCAGTTTGGCGCCAAACCCAAGCGTACGCCCTGTTCCGCCGACGCCCTGCGCAAGCGCGCGTTGCGCGACGGCACGATACCCAGCATCGATCCGGTAGTCGATCTCTACAACGCCGTCAGCATTCGTTATGCGGTGCCGGTGGGGGGCGAGAATATCGCGGCCTATGTCGGCGAGCCGCGGCTGATTATCGCGGATGGCAGCGAACTGTTTGATACCGTCAAGGAGGGGGCGGTAATCCATGAATCGCCGGAGGCGGGTGAAGTGGTTTGGCGCGACGATCGCGGCGTGACCTGCCGCCGCTGGAATTGGCGCCAGGGGGTCAGAACCCGGTTGAGCGCCGAGGCCGAGCGGATGTGGTTCATCCTGGAGAGCCTGCCGGCGATGCCGTTGGCGGCGCTGCACGAGGCGGGCGACGAATTGATTGCCGGTTTACGGCAAATGATGCCCGGCGTCACGGTAGAGCAACGGCTCATCGGCCGCGCCTCGTAACAGGCGTCAGCACTGGCGGCGAACCAAACCGGTGATCAAATCCAGCGCGTCGTCCGCCGCCGCGATTTCGCTTTCGCTGAGCGCCTGCCGTTCGATGAAGCTCTCGATGGCTTCCAGCAGGGAGAAGATGCTGATTTCATCTCCTATCTTGACGACTTCGCAAACGCCACGCCCGATCGCCAGACAGATGGCTTCATCAAATTCACACGGTTTGCTGTTCATTTTTCCCCCTACGGCATTTGGGATTATATCGGCCATGCTACCGGTTTTTTCCCGGTGGCTGTCTGACGAAAATCCCATTTTTTCGTTGATGCTGACGGGCGCACGATCGCGGGCATTGGCGAAATTCTGATTTCCTCACCGTGGCCAAATTTCCCTTGTGACCACCGTGCCGGCGCGGTATTGTCGCCAAATGACGACAATACCGCCTCATTGTCCGCATAAAAAATTCATGACGTTATCATCCCTTCATCCCGCTGCCGTGCGGGATTTTTTTATGAGGTTTATCCCAAAGTGCGGATAACCTCGACGCGATCGCTTGCCATGTTCTGGGAATAATCCTAGCTTGAAATAGTCATTTAGGGTTAGCAATCCCTCATGACCTCCTTGTAACACTTGATGCACCAGAACGTTTTCTCCCCCGCTTAGGCGGGGGTTTTTAATGACGTGCATCGGAAAAGGCCGTGAACGTAGAACCGACAGAGTTCGTGACGATAACCAGTTTAAGCATCAGGGGACGGGACAATGAAAAATGATCTGGCGGCGGCGATCGCGATTGGCTGTGTGTTGTTGTTCGCATTGGCGGTCGGTTCGCCCCTTTCTGTCGCTACTTCGCTGTAATCTTCCGCGGCCCCGTTCGGGGCCGCTCATCGAGCCAGTCGCCGCGTCTGCGGATTTTTGCGTCGATCGTCTGCCCGCGCGATAAAATCAGCCAGATCGCTGTTGATGTATGGCGAACTTTGAGTACTCTGAGTGCTTTGCACATCCCGCGTGCGCCCGTTCTATCTATGCTTTAATCAGGCCCATCACAGGAATCGCCATGCCCGCCCGCCAAATCTCAAGGAGCCCGCTCTGATGCTGGAGATGTTATTACAGTGGTACCGCCGCCGCTTCACCGATCCTCAGGCCATCGCGCTGCTGGTGATCCTGGTTGCCGGGTTCCTTATTCTCTATTTTTTGCACGGCATTCTGACCCCGTTGCTGGTTGCCATCGTGCTGGCGTATCTGCTCGAGTGGCCGACCGCGCGCCTGCAGCGCATCGGCTGTTCGCGCACCTGGGCGGCGAGCATCATGCTGCTGGTGTTCGCGGGCGTCGCCATGCTGCTGGTGTTCGTCGTCGCGCCGACCGCCTGGCAGCAGGGCATCAATCTGATGAGCGATCTGCCGGGCATGCTCAATCAGTTCTATAACTTCGCCGCGACGCTGCCGAAGCGTTATCCGGCGCTGGTGGATGCCGGCATCATCGACATGATGGCGGAAAACCTGCGCAGCCGGTTGTCCGGCATGGGCGAATCGGTGGTGAAATTCTCGCTGGCGTCGCTGGTCGGCCTACTGACGTTGGCTATCTATCTGATCCTGGTGCCGATGATGATGTTCTTCCTGCTGAAGGACAAAGAACAGCTGCTGAACGCGGTGCGCCGCGTGCTGCCGCGCAATCGCGGCCTGGCGGGGCAAGTCTGGAACGAGATGAATCAGCAGATCACCAACTACATTCGCGGCAAAGTGCTGGAGATGGTGATTGTCGGCGTGGCGACTTACCTGGTGTTCGCCGTGCTGGACATGCGCTACTCGCTGCTGCTGGCGGTGCTGGTGGGGTTCTCGGTGCTGATCCCCTACATCGGCGCGGTGCTGGTCACCATACCGGTGGTGGTGGTGGCGCTGTTCCAGTGGGGCGTCGGCGCCGATTTCTGGACGCTGATCGTCGCCTACCTGGTGGTGCAGGGGCTGGACGGCAACCTGTTGGTGCCCATTTTGTTCTCCGAAGCGGTCAACCTGCATCCGCTGGTGATTATCCTGTCGGTGATCGTGTTCGGCGGGATGTGGGGTTTTTGGGGCGTGTTTTTCGCCATACCTCTGGCGACGCTGGTGAAGGCGGTGATCCATGCCTGGCCGGATGAACTGCGGGTCGAGGTGGAAGACAAGGCCGACTGACAGGGAAGAAACGAAGCGCAGCAGGCCGCTGCGCTTCGTGAGAATTACTGCTGCAGGTAGTTCAGAACGATGTCGTGGTGATTGGTGGTTTTGAAATCATCAAACACTTTTTCAATCTTGCCGTTGGCATCGATCAGGAAGCTGATGCGGTGAATGCCGTCGTAGGTCTTGCCCATGAAGGTTTTCTCGCCCCACACGCCAAACTGTTGTGACACCTGATGATCTTCATCAGACAACAGCGTGAAGTTGAGCAGCTCCTTTTCGGCGAAGCGCGACAGTTTTTCAGGTTTGTCGGTGCTGATGCCCAGCACTTCGACGCCGACCTTTTTTAATTCGTCCATGTTGTCCCGCAGGCCGCAGGCTTGCACGGTGCAGCCCGGCGTCATCGCCTTCGGATAGAAATAGACCAATACTCGCTGTCCCTGGAAGTCGGCCAAATTAATTTCCTCACCGTCCTGGTCAGGCAAACTAAATTTCGGCGCTGTGTCACCGGCTTTCAATGGGCTCATCACTACTCTCCATCTTTCTCGTCATGCTGTGGATAGTTCACCACGCTAATACTGCCTTGCGCGTTCAATTCTGTACATAGGCGATGGAAGGCTTGCTCAATATTTGAGGCGTCCCGATCGCCGGAGCTGTGGGCGGTAATTTGGATATACAGCTGCGGCGGCAGGTCGCCGTCCGCCGGCTGCGTGCGCGAGACCAGTTCGGCGATATTCATCTGGCTGGAGTCGAACAAATCGGTAAAGCGTTCGATGATGTGCGGCGAGTCCTTCACTTCCACCTGCACCCACACCGTGGCCGGCATCGGCGGCCTTTCGTGCGAGTTTGTGCGCTTCATCACGATCAGCAGATCCAGCTCCGCGCCTTTTTGCGGCAGGGTGGATTCGATCAGGGTGATGGCGTTCCAACTGCCGGACAGCAGCATGATGAACGTGAACTCCTCTCCCAGCATGGCCAGACGGCTATCTTCGATATTGCATCCGCAACTGCTGACGTGGCGGGTGATGGTATTGACGATTCCGGGGCGGTCGGCGCCGAGCGCGGTAATCACGAGATAGTGTTCGTCTGACTGAGGCAAAATAGCGCTTCCTGTCGTGCTTAATGGGGTTACCATGGTAAACATAAAAAAAACCGCCTGCCAAGCGCTTACAACGCGGTTGTGCGCTTGCTTTTGGATAGGCAGCAAAAGTACCATGAGTGACTTGTTTGTGGAGGGGACGGCCAATGTTTACGGGAAGTATTGTTGCACTGGTTACGCCGATGGACGACAAAGGTGCTGTCGATCGCGCGAGCCTGAAAAAATTGATCGATTATCATGTAGCCAGTGGCACCGCGGCGATCGTTTCCGTAGGGACCACCGGCGAGTCCGCAACGCTTGCCCATGACGAGCACGTTGACGTGGTGCTGCAGACGCTGGAGTTGGCCGACGGCCGCATTCCGGTGATCGCCGGCACCGGCGCCAACGCCACCGCCGAAGCCATCGCGCTCACCACCCGCTTCGCCAACACCGGCGTGGTGGGCTGCCTGACGGTAACGCCGTACTACAATAAGCCGACGCAGGAAGGGCTGTATCAGCACTTCAAGGCGATCGCCGAGAGCACCGAACTGCCGCAGATCCTGTATAACGTGCCTTCGCGCACCGGCTGCGACATGCTGCCGCCGACCATCGCTCGGCTGGCGAAAATCAAGAATATTGTTGCTGTAAAAGAAGCGACGGGGAACTTAAGTCGCGTTAGTCAGATCCAAGTGCTGGTTGACGATGAAGACTTCATTTTGCTGAGCGGCGACGACGCCAGCGGGCTGGACTTCATGCAACTGGGCGGCAAAGGGGTGATTTCCGTGACGGCCAACGTGGCTGCGCGCGAGATGGCGGAACTTTGCGCGCTGGCGACGCAGGGCAAATTTGCCGAAGCGCGCCGCTTAAATCAGCGCTTGATGCCGTTGCATCAGGATCTATTTGTAGAAGCAAACCCAATTCCGGTGAAGTGGGCCTGTAAGGCGTTGGGATTGATGGCAACCGATACGCTGCGTCTGCCGATGACGCCGTTGAGCGAAGCCGCCCGCCCGGTGGTGGAGCGCGCGCTGAAAAGCGTCGGCTTGCTGTAACTCTAAGGGAAATTTGATGGCTTATTCATTGCAAAAGTCGACGGTAGCAAAAGTAGTGGGCATCTCATTGGTGATGATGCTGGCAGCCTGCAGCAGCGATCAGCGCTACAAGCGCCAGGTCAGCGGCGACGAGGCCTACCTCGACGCGGCTCCGCTCAAGGCGCTGAACGCGCCGTCCGGCATGATCCTGCCGGTGCAGAGCGGCAACTATGACGTGCCGGCCACAACGGTGCAAGGCAACGTCGGCAAGCAGTTGGACATTCGTCCGCCGGTGCAGCCGTTGGCGCTGCTGAGCGGTTCACGCGCGCAATACGCCGGCGACAGCGGCACGCTGCTGCTGGAAAACAGCCCGCAGAACCAGAACCTGTGGTCGCGCGTGGTCAGCCTGCTGCAGGCGAAGAACATCGCGATCGCTTCCCGTCAGGACGCCGGTCAGACCCTGACCACCGACTGGGTGAAGTGGAACCGTCTGGACGAAGACAACCAGTACGAAGGCCGTTATCAGATCAGCGTGCAGCAGCAGGGCTATCAGCAGGCGCTGGTGGTGAAAAGCGTTGGCCTGCAGCAGCAGGGCAAGACCGAACAGGTGACCGATCAGTCTGAGATCCAGCGCTACAACGGCATGATGATCAACACCCTGATCGAAGGCCTGGACAAGCAGGATAACCTGGCGAGCTCCCAGACGGCCAACCGCTTCGGCGCGCTGGACGTGCAGAGCGGTGCCGATGATACCGGCCTGCCGATGCTGGTGGTGCGCGGTCCGTACACCGTCGTGTGGGATCGCCTGCCGCCGGCGCTCGAAAAACTGGGGATGAAAGTGGGTGACCGCAGCCGTCCGCAGGGCACCGTCGCCGTGACCTACAAGTCCCTGAGCAGCAGCGATTGGGATGCGTTGGGCGTCAAGGATCCTGAACTGACGGAAGGCGATTACAAACTGCAGGTCGGCGATCTCAACAACCGCACCAGCCTGCAATTCATCGATCCGAAAGGCAAACCGCTCACCCAGTCGAAAAACGACGCACTGGTGGCGGCATTCCAGTCAGCCTTCAGCAAAACCAGCGTTAACTAATCAAAAAGGGGCTTCGGCCCCTTTTTGTTTTGTCTATACGGTATCGTTTGCGTCGCAGGTTTGGCACAATAGTGTCCGGCACGCCAAAGAATTCATTAGGTCAATTCTATACCCCCTAATTTCGGGCCGCGCTCGGGAGACAACGGGGATACATCACTGGAGTAAGTAAGATGCAAAAGCTAGCTGAGCTGTATCGCGGAAAGGCAAAAACCGTTTACACCACCGAGAATCCCGATCTGTTGGTGTTGGAGTTCCGCAACGATACGTCAGCACTGGATGGTCAGCGCATTGAGCAGTTCGATCGCAAAGGCATGGTGAACAACAAGTTTAACCATTTCATCATGAGCAAACTGGAAGAAGCCGGCATCCCGACCCAGATGGAGCGTCTGCTGTCCGACAACGAAGTGCTGGTGAAGAAATTGGACATGGTGCCGGTGGAGTGCGTGATCCGCAACCGCGCCGCCGGTTCGTTGGTGAAGCGTCTGGGCATTGAAGAAGGTCTGGTGCTGAACCCGCCGCTGTTCGATCTGTTCCTGAAAAACGATGCCATGCACGATCCGATGGTGAACGAATCCTACTGCGAAACCTTTGGCTGGGTGAGCAAAGAGCATCTGGCGCGCATGCGCGAGCTGAGCTACCGCGCCAACGACGTGTTGACCCAGCTGTTCGACGACGCCGGCCTGATCCTGGTCGACTTCAAACTGGAGTTCGGTCTGTTCAACGGCGAAGTGGTGCTGGGCGATGAGTTCTCGCCGGACGGCAGCCGCCTGTGGGACAAAAACACCCTGGACAAGATGGACAAAGACCGTTTCCGTCAAAGCCTGGGCGGCCTGATCGAAGCCTACGAAGAAGTGGCGCGCCGCATCGGCGTGAAACTCGACTAAGCGTCGGCACCGCCATTCGGGGCGATCCGGCCGGATCGTCCCGCTATTCTGCGTTTTTCCAGAAAATTTCTACATTTCCTCCGCGGCAGACCATTTATAATGATGGATGTGAGATGACTAAAACCTATCCCACTCAGGCTTGAAGCTGCCTTTGCGCTTACGATCGCGGCGCAACTTCAACGAGCAGGGGAAATATCTGGAGTGTATTTATGCGTTGGCAAGGGCGTCGGGAAAGTGACAATGTTGAGGATCGTCGCGGGCAGTCTTCAGGTTTGGGCGGCGGTGGCGGCGGTTTCCGCGTGCCGGTGGGTGGCAAGGGCGGCATCGTTATTCTGGTAGTGGTGCTGGTGGCCGGTTATTACGGCATCGATCTGTCGCCGCTGTTGAACGGCGGTAACGTCGCTCCTCAGGGTCAACAACAGAGCGCCAACATCAGTCCGAAAGACGATGAGCTGGCCAAATTCACCTCAGTGGTGCTGGCTTCGACCGAGGATAACTGGAAAGAGATTTTCCAGCGCATGGGCAAAACCTATCAACCGCCGAAGCTGGTGATGTATCGCGGCGTAACGCGCACCAGCTGCGGCACCGGTCAGGCGGCGATGGGGCCGTTCTACTGCCCGGGCGACAGAACGGTGTATATCGATCTGTCTTTCTATCAGGACATGAAGACCAAGCTGGGCGCCGGCGGTGATTTCGCTCAGGCCTATGTGGTGGCGCACGAAGTCGGCCACCACGTGCAGAACCTGCTGGGCATCGAGCCGAAGGTGCGCCAGATGCAGCAAGGCGCCAGCCAGGCGGAAGTGAACCGCCTGTCGGTGAAAATGGAGCTGCAGGCGGACTGCTTCGCTGGCGTGTGGGGCAAATACGCCGAGAAGCAGCAGATGTTGGAAGAGGGCGACCTGCAGGCGGCGCTGAATGCCGCGCAGGCGATTGGCGACGACCGGTTGCAGCAGCAGAGCCAGGGCCGCGTTGTGCCGGACAGCTTCACCCACGGCACTTCGCAGCAGCGCTACACCTGGTTTAAACAAGGCTTCGACAGCGGCGATCCCAATACCTGCAACACCTTTGCATCCCGTTAACGCCTCAAGTGCCGGAGCCTGACTCCGGCATTTTTTTCGGATTGAGATACAGCCTTATGCTACAGGCAGCGCAACAACTCATGCGGCGGCAGGGCATCCGGCGTTTGCTGGTGCTCAGCGGTGAACCCGAGTGGTGCCGCGAACAGGCGCAGCGGCTGGCGGCGACGCTGCCGGGCGACTGGCCGTGGGTGGGGGAAAACCCGCCGCCCGGCCCGTCGGCTTTGCCGAGCCGCGCGGTGCGCCAATTGCTGGGGCAGGAGCGGCTGCACGCGGTGTTTGATGCCGGTCAGTCGCTGGACGTGGAGGCGTTGGCGGCGCTGTGCGGCGCATTGCGCGCCGGCAGCTGGCTGCTGCTGTTGACGCCGCCCTGGCGGCAATGGCCTCAGTTGCCGGACGGCGACAGCCTGCGCTGGAGCGATTGTCCGCAGCCGATCACCACACCGCATTTCATTCATCATCTGCAGCATCATTTGGCCGACGACAGCGAAGTGACGGTCTGGCGGCAGGATGAGCCCCTGACGTTGGCAGCGCTGCCAGCGCGTGAAAGTTGGCAGCCGCCGGATGGCGGGCCGACCGAGGAACAACAGGCGATCTTGACGGCGTTGTTGCAGGCCGAGTCCGGCGTGTGGGTGCTGACCGCCGCCCGCGGCCGCGGCAAATCGACGCTGGCCGGCATGCTGATGGCGCAGTCGCCGCTGACCTGCTGGATCACCGGGCCGAGCCGCGCCGCCACAGAGGTGGCCGGGGAATGGGCGCAGGGGCGCGCACAGTTTTGTGCGCCCGATGCCTTGCTGGCGCAGTGCCGGGAGGGGGACGTCAGTGACGTGGGCTGGCTGCTGGTGGATGAAGCGGCGGCGATCCCCGCGCCGCTGTTGCAACAGCTGATCGGCTATTTCCCGCGCGTGTTGCTGACCACCACGGTGCAGGGCTATGAAGGCACCGGCCGCGGTTTTCTGCTGAAGTTTTGCGCCGGGCTGCCGTCCTATCAGGCGTTGAGTCTGCAACAGCCGATGCGCTGGGCGCAGGGCGATGCGTTGGAACGGGTCACGGACAATGCGCTGTTGTTCAACGAGCTGCCCGCCTGGCCGGTGGATGGCCAGGCGATCGATTATAGCCAGGCGGAGCAGCGTGAACTGTGCGCCGATCCGCAGCGGCTGGCGCGTTTCTATGCTCTGCTGAGCAGCGCGCATTACCGCACCTCGCCGCTGGACTTACGCCGGCTGATGGACGCGCCCGGCATGCATTTCGGGCTGGCGCAGGCCGGACAGGAGGTGGTCGGTGCCGTGTGGCTGGCGGACGAAGGCGGGTTGAGCGCCGAGTTGGCGCACGACGTGTGGGCCGGCCGCCGCCGGCCGCGCGGCAACCTGGTGGCGCAGTCGCTGGCGGCGCATGGCGGCCAGTGGTGGGCGCCGACGCTGCGGTCACGGCGCATTACCCGCATCGCGACGCTGCCGACGCTGCGGCGGCAGGGTATCGCGCGTCAGCTGGTCGAGCGGCAACGCCGCCAGGCGCAGGGTCTGGACTTCCTGTCGGTCAGCTTTGGCTATACCGAGCCGCTGTGGCGCTTTTGGCAATCCTGCGGTTTCGAGCTGGTGCGCATCGGCAGCAAGCCGGAGGCCAGCAGCGGCTGTTATACCGCGATGGCTATCTTGCCCCTGAGCGAGCAAGGGGAGGCGCTGCGGCACGCGGCGCACAAGCACCTGGCGCGCGACTGGCCCTGGCTGCGGCAGCGCATCGAACTCGTGCTGGCGATCCCGGGCGATGACGGCGACACGTCGCTCGGCGAAGAGGACTGGCGCGAACTGGCCGGGTTCGCTTTCGCCCATCGGCCGCTGGAGGCCAGCCTGGGGGCATTGCAGCGTTTGCTGTTGGCCAGCAGTCTGCCGCTGCCCGCGCTGCGCGGCCATCTGCAACGGCGGCAATCCCCGGCGGCCTGCGTGGAGCAGGCGGGCGTAAGCGGCCAGAAAGCCTTGCTGCGCCACTGGCGGCACGAAACGGCGCAGGCGCTGGAACAGTTGAATGCGCAACACTGCCGCTACTGGCGCGACTGGGCGCAGTCGTTGCAATAAATTGAATAACTCGCTCAATAAAACCCGATTTTCCCGATTTCTCAACGGCGTATAGTCACTGTCAGCGGTGCGGCGGCGACTGTCGCCACACCAGGTTTGGTTACTATTAAGGAGTCATCGATGAAACATGAGCATTTCGTTGTCCAAAGCCCGGCGACCCCGGCGGCGCAGCTGATCTTGCTGTTTCACGGTGTCGGCGACAACCCGGTGGCGATGGGGGAGATCGGCAGCTACTTCGCCAAAGACTTTCCTCAGGCCCAGGTGGTGAGCATCGGTGGTCCCGAAGCGTTTGGCAACGGCGCCGGGCGCCAGTGGTTTTCGGTACAGGACGTGACCGAAGAGAACCGCGCGGCCCGCATCGCAGACGTGATGCCGCAGTTTGTGGCCGTGGTGCGTCATTGGCAGCAGCTGAGCGGCGTGGGCTATGCCGGCACTGCTCTGGTGGGGTTCTCGCAGGGGGCGATCATGGCACTTGAGGCGTTAAAAGCGGAAACCCGGCTGGCCGGGCGCGTGGTCGCGTTCAGCGGGCGTTTCGCCCAGTTGCCTGAGCAGGCTTTCGGCGACAGCGTGGTGCATTTGATCCACGGTGAAGAGGACGCGGTGATCGCGGTGCAACACGCTCACGCGGCGGCGGAAGCGTTACGGGCCAACGGCGTGGATTTCACGCTCGACGTGGAAGAGAACGTCGGGCATGCGATCAATCAGGGCATGATGAACGCCGCGCTGGAAAGGCTGCATTATTACGTGCCGCAGCGCTACTGGGACGAGGCATTGTCCGGCAAGCGCGGCGAGCTGATCGCCTTTCGCTAAAAACTCAGGGCGCCGATGAGCGCCCTGATGTCATTTCTTTTTCGGCCAGTCGTCTTCGTCATCCCACTGGGCGTTGTTGTCGCGGTGCGGCGGTATCTCCGGCTTGTTGGCCAGATAGCTTTTCACGTCGACGCGGCGCAGTTCCTTGATGCCGCTGACGACCATCCCCACCAGAACCAGCAGAATAATCCACCAGTAATCAGCTAACCATTGCATAGCTACTCCTTTCCTTCACTGCGTATGAAACGCGAAAAAATCGAGGGCAGATGGCGTTCGAGCCATTCGACACCGGCGACCTCCTTGTCTTGCCAGGCCGCCAGCAACAACGCCGGGGTCAGCAAATGTTCAGCCTCTTGCGCCAGCGGCCGGTAGCTTAGATGCCACGGCTCCACCGCCACGCCGCCGCTGTCTTCGGTAAAGGGGCGATAGAAACCGAACTCGGCCATATGCGCCGTCAGCCACTGGTTGAGCGGCGCAAAGTAACCGCCTTCCTCATATTCCCACGGTTCCAGCTGCAGCTTTTGCCCTTCCGGCAACAGCGACGGATCGTACACGTCCAAATCGCTGCCCCAGTGATGGCGGCTGGCGCCAGGCAGGGCTGACCAGCGCAGGATCGCCTCACAGCGTTCGGCGGCGGACAGCGGCGCGACGTCGATCGGTTGACTGTCCTTATCTAATACTGGCCGCTGGCCGCAGAATTTGCCATTCCAAATCGCCAACTGGCGGTCGAAGTCGCGGAAGGTGCTGGCGGGCTGGAGATCGAATCCGGCTTCACGCGCGGCCTGCTGCATCGCCAGGAAGGCATTGACCGCCTGCGGCTGCAGCCGATGGTTGCCGCTCAGCGGCGCCAGGTGTTCGGTCGAACGGCCGGTGAGCATCTCTGCGGTGATCATGCGACCAATTGCTCCATGATGCGTTGATACATGCGGCTCAGCAGCTGCAGATCCGCGGCGTTGACACATTCGTTGACCTTGTGGATGGTGGCGTTGACCGGCCCCAGTTCCACCACCTGCGCGCCCATCTGCGCGATGAAGCGGCCGTCGGAGGTGCCGCCGGTGGTCAGCAGCTGCGGCGTCAATTCAGAATAGTGCTCGACGGCGTTGACCACCGCATCCACCAGCGCGCCGCGCGAGGTGAGGAACGGTTGACCGGACAGCCGCCATTCGATGCTGTAATTCAACTGGTGGCGTTCCAGCAGCTCTTCCACGCGCTGCTTGATCATCGCGTCGGTGAGTTCGGTGCTGAACCGGAAGTTGAACTGCACGTAGAGATCGCCCGGGATCACGTTGTTGCTGCCGGTGCCGGCCTGCACGTTGGCGATCTGCATGCTGGTCGGCGGGAAGAACTCGTTGCCGCGATCCCATTCGATCGCCACCAGTTCATTCAGCGCCGGCATGGCGCGGTGCACCGGGTTGTCCGCCAGATGCGGATAGGCGACGTGCCCCTGTACGCCGTGGATATGCAGGTTGGCGGTGATGGAGCCGCGACGGCCGTTTTTCACCACGTCGCCGACGCGTTCGGTGCTGGACGGCTCGCCGACCAGGCAGTAATCCAGCCGCTCGTTGCGCGCCATCAGCGCTTCGACCACTTTAACCGTGCCGTGGGTGGCGCTGGCTTCTTCATCCGAAGTGATCAGAAATGCCAGGCGGCCCCGGTGATTCGGGTTGGCGGCGACAAAGCGTTCCGCGGCCACCACCATCGCGGCCAACGAGCCTTTCATGTCCGCCGCGCCGCGGCCATACAGCATGCCGTCGCGGATTGCCGGTTCAAACGGCGGGTTGTCCCAGCGTTTTTCATCGCCGGTCGGCACTACGTCGGTGTGCCCGGCAAACGCCAGAGTTTGCCCTTCGCCGCGCCAGGCCCAGAAGTTTTGGGTGTCTTCGAAGTCCATGGCTTCGACGGTGAAGCCGATCGCCTGCAGGCGTTCGATCATCAGTTGCTGGCAGCCTTCGTCACTCGGGCTGAGGGAAGGGCGTTTGATCAACTGCTGGGCCAGTTCGATAACCGGGCAAGTCATACGGCAACCTCGGCGATAAATTGTTGGTAAGCGTCGGTGTTGAAACCGAGCAGAGCGTGGCCGTTGCCGTCGTCCAGCAGCGGACGTTTAATGATTGCCGGCTGCGCCAGCATCAGCGCGATGGCGGCGTCGGCGTTATCACAGGCGTTGCGCTGCGCTTCATCCAGCTTGCGCCAGGTGGTGCCGCGGGTATTGAGCAGCGGCTCCCACCCCAGTTGCGCGACGAAACCGCGCAGTTGCTGTTCGGTCAGGCCGTCGGCGCGGTAGTCGTGAAAATGATAGGCTATGCCCTGATCTTCCAGCCAGCGGCGGGCTTTTTTGATGGTGTCGCAGTTTTTGATGCCGTACATCGTCAGCGTTGTCTGTTGCGGTTTATTTGCCATGGCGTAAAGCTACCTGTCTCGTCGAGTCGATACTGAGCGGCGGGCGCGGTCTTAGGCCTTCTCGCCGCCCGGCGATAGCAGAGATAATGCCAGTAAAGCGGCGGCGAGATCCAGACAACGATGCGCGCGAGAGACGATTGGGCGCCAGGGAGAGAGGTTGGCAAATTGATGAAACGGCTATCTTCGCCGGCGGGGCTGTTAAAAGACGCCGGCGAACGCGTTCTGCCGCCAATGCGGCGCGGGGGAGAGAGAACTACTCTTTATTGATTCTTATGTTTAAACGCTCGGTCAAACACCGTACGCGGGTAATATGCAACAGCGGTTTTATCCTGCTGGCGCCGAGTTTTTTCATGATTCGTGATTTGTAATGATTGGCGGTTTTATTTCTGATATTCATGGCATTGCTGATGTCGGCCAGCGATTTTCCCGTCGACCACTCCGAGAGAAAATGCGATTCGCGCTGAGAGAGTTGCGGCGGCTCGGTATAGTGACTGTAACGCTTATATAAGTCGCCGATTAGGTGGCTGAAGCGGCTCAATGATATAAGGTTTGATAATATAATGGTCTTATTGTCGACAATCACCATCTCATGCAGACAGTCGGTAATAATGATTATTTTGTAGGTATTGGGGTTGGCATATTCATCGCGGTAACGCGCTTCAAAGTTGGCAATGGTGACATCGATAAAGCAGACCCTTCTGCGGCTAAAGCAGGCCGGCGCGCGTTTTTCCGCCCAGGTTTGGTTAATGAGTTGTCGGATGCCGACGGTGGTATAAGCACACTCGCTGAAAATATCAATTTCCATTTTATTATAATCCTTTACTTTTTATTTCCCGGTGAGGATGGCTATCTTAAAACATAAAAAAAGAAAAAATCCAAATAATTGCATGTTGAACTTTTCTTGCGCCGCAAATGAATGAGCGTTATCTGGGCGCGAGCTTTGAAGGGAAGGTTATATACTAGCATGATTTATAAAGAGTAAATCTTTTTTTTCAACCGAATTTTTAAGCAAGGTAAGGTTAATAGAATAGACATCTTCTATTAATACCTCGGTAATTAAAAGGAATTAACATAGATAAAGACTATCAAAATATGTAAAATGATCGGTTTTGACGATCATTTAAGGGTGGCTGTTTGGGCTTAACGAATTAATAACTAAGATTTTTCTTGGTTTTGTCACGATGAGTGGCTTTATTTTGAACGTCACCAGAGTCGGCGATGAGGTCATGAAAAAATTAACGTTGAAATTGAGACAAAGATAATTCTAAACAAAGAAACTGCGATGTTTTAAGCTGTAATCAGAGTGTGAACATGGATGATTGATCCGGAGAGCCGGCGTGAAAAAATGTCATATCGAAATTTCCGAGCGGGTAACGCAGGAAATAACGTCCTGTATCGCGGAGGGATTGGACCGTTTTAACGATCAACATGTCGGCTACGGCGATCGTCTGCCGCTGGCGGTGGTGGTAAGAGATCCCGACAGTGGGGAAGTTCTGGGAGGGATTACCGGACGCTCATCGTTAGGGCTGCTGTTTCTCGAGCTCTTTTATCTGCCGGAAGCGCTGCGCGGCGCGGGATTGGGCAGCGAACTGTTGCGCCGCTTCGAACAGGAAGGCCGCCGGCGCGGTTGCCTTTCCGCCGTGTTGTACACCATCAGCTTTCAGGCGCCGGACTTTTATCAACGGCATGGCTGGCAGCGTATGGGTGAAGTGCCTTGCTTGCCGCCGGGAACCCGCCGTATCTTTATGAGCAAAACCTTGTGATGCACATTTAACGCACGTAGCCCCCTTGTTGCAGGCGCTGCAGCGCAGCGCCGTCCGCATACACCATGCCGGTGGTCAAATCGTGAAAGCCGTACTTTTTATAGAAGGCGAGCTTTTCCGGCACGGAATAGATGAAAATCTTGCCGAGCGGCGTCAGATCTTGCATCACCCGATCCATCAACCTGCGCCCCAGCCCTTGTCCCTGAAAGCGCGGATCGATCGCCACGTCCGCCAGGTAAGCGACCGATGTCAGATCGCTGATGGCATGTGCAGTGGCGATCAACTCGTCGCCGATAAACCCCCAATAGCAAAACTGGCTGTGTTGGTAAACGCGCCGCAAGGTGTGCGGATCGCGCTTGCCCAGCCCGGCGGCCTCCAGCAATTCACACAGCCGCTGCCAGTCGATGGTGCGGCGACTCGGGTCGGTGATAATTTCCATCGTTTTCCTCTAACCGATAAGACTGAGATCGGCGGCATAGTGCCGAATGGCGCGTTGATAACCGCGGATGTTGGGGTCTGACGAGGTTTCCGCCAGCAGCAGCAACAGATCGGTCACGGCCCGTTTATTTTCACCCAGGTTGTACAGCGCCATGGCGCGAAACAGCATCAGCTCGTTGGCCTGCGGGAACTCGGCCAGGCCATCGTCGAAAGCCCGTAGCGACGCCGAATATTCTCCCAGGGCGCGGTAGGTGCTGCCGAGACCCAGCCAGGCCTCGCGGCGTTGGGCGGGCGGCAAATCGCGAGCCAACGCCGCGAGGTAACAGGGAATGGCCTGTTGCTCCAGGCCCTGTACGTCATACAGGCAGGCCAGCTGAAAGTGCAGCGTTGCCGCTTCCGGCTCTGCCGCCAGTTGCCTTAGCGCCAGCGCGGTCGCCTCCTGATAGCGGCCCTGCGTTTTTAACTCTAAGAGAGACAAAGAAGTGGACATGATCTGGGCTCCATTGGCGTATTTTTATACCTTTTACACGCTATCGTGGAGAAATTGATATCACAAGGGAATAGCTGCACTGAACATTGATCAGATAAATACGAAAATGTGCGCTAAGCCCGGTTTCCGAGCCCGGCATCGTTCCCGTTTCCCTTCACATGGTCAAAAAACAGGCGTAGAATCCGCTTCGTCAAATAATTGAGGTTGTAAAGTATTATGGTTGATCGTGAATTAGGAAACTGGAAAGACTTCATTGATGAGATGTTGGGCAACTGACACAGCGTTGAAGCAGATGGCAAGGTTGAGTCATTGGAAAGTCACTGAAACACCTTGGGAACGAGATTTTCGTTCGAAATAAAGCAGCATCGGTAACCCGACGCTGCTTTTTTTATATCTCGCGGATCAGTCCCCGGTGGCCGGCGTATTGCCTGCCGGATGCGCTTTACCCGGGAAACGGCGGCGAACCAGCACAAAGAACAATGGCACGAAGAAAATCGCCAGCAGGGTGGCGGAGATCATGCCGCCCATCACCCCGGTGCCGACCGCATGCTGGCTGCCGGAACCGGCGCCGCTGCTGGTAGCCATCGGCAGCACGCCGAAGATGAACGCCAGTGAGGTCATCAGGATCGGCCGCAGACGCATGCGTGACGCGTCGAGCGTTGCCGACGTCAGATCCTGCCCTTTATGGTTCAGCTCATTGGCGAACTCGACGATCAGAATGGCGTTTTTCGCCGACAGCCCAATGATGGTCAACAGGCCAACCTGGAAATAGACGTCGTTCTCCAGGCCGCGCAGCCAGGTGGCGGCGACCGCGCCGATCACCCCCAGCGGCACCACCAGCATCACCGAGAACGGTATCGACCAGCTCTCGTACAGCGCCGCCAGGCACAGGAACACCACCAGCAGCGAGATGGCGTACAGCGCCGGCGCCTGCGAGCCGGACAGCCGTTCCTGATAGGACATCGCCGTCCATTCCAGCCCGAAACCGGTCGGCAGTTGGCTGACCAGTTTTTCCATTTCCGCCATGGCGGTGCCGGTGCTGACGCCGTTGGCCGCCTCGCCGACGATCTCCAGCGCCGAACTGCCGTTATAGCGCTCCAGCCGTGGCGAACCGTACTCCCAGTGCGAGCTGGCGAAGGCCGAGAACGGCACCATGCCGCCCGCGCTGTTGCGCACATACCATTTGTTGATGTCATCCGGCAGCATGCGGAACGGCGCCGCGGCCTGCACGTAGACTTTTTTCACCCGCCCGCGGTCGACGAAGTCGTTGACGTAGGTCGAGCCCCAGGCGGTGGAGAGGGTATTGTTGATGTCGTCGATCGATACGCCCAGCGCCTGAGCCTTGCGCTGATCGATATCGATTTGCAGCTGCGGGCTGTCGTCCAGGCCGTTGTGGCGCACGCGCGACAGCAGCGGGTTTTGCGCCGCCAGCTGCAGCAGCTGATCGCGCGCCGCCATCAGTTTGGCGTGGCCGAGCCCGGCGTGGTCTTCCAACTCCATGTCGAAGCCGGAGGAGTTGCCGAGACCGGTGATCGCCGGCGGGCTGCTGGCGATCACCCGGGCTTCGTTAATCTTGTTGAATGCCAGCGTGGCGCGATCGATGATGTCGAACGAGCTGTTGGCACCCGAGGTGCGCAGATCCCAGTCTTTCAGCCGCACGAACAGGCGCGCCACGTTTTGGCCGTTGCCGCCGGGCCCGGAGCCGATGATGGCGAACACCGACAAAACGTCCTGTTTCTCTTCGGTGAGGAAGTACCGCTCGACCTTTTCCACCACTTTGGAGGTTTGCTGCAGGGTCGAGCCCGCCGGCAACTGTACCTGTACGGTGAAGATGCCGCGGTCTTCCTGCGGCAGGAACGAGGTCGGCAGCTTGATGAACAGCAGCGCCATGCCGCCGAGCAACAGCAGATAAATCACCATGTAGCGGCCGCTGGCGTGCAGAATGCGCCCCACGCCGCGCTCATAGCGATCGGCATTGCGGTTGAACATGCGGTTGAACCAGCCGAAGAAGCCGCGCTTGCCGTGATGGTGCCCTTTGGCGATCGGTTTAAGCAGCGTCGCGCACAGGGCCGGGGTCAGGATCATCGCCACCAGCACCGACAACACCATGGCGGAAACGATGGTGATGGAGAACTGGCGATAGATGGCGCCGGTGGTGCCGCCGAAGAACGCCATCGGCACGAACACCGCCGACAGCACCAGGGCGATGCCGACCAGCGCGCTCTGGATCTGCCCCATGGATTTGCGCGTGGCCTCTCGCGGCGGCAAGCCTTCCTCGCTCATCACGCGCTCGACGTTCTCCACCACCACGATGGCGTCGTCCACCAGCAGGCCGATCGCCAGCACCATGGCGAACATGGTGAGGGTGTTGATGCTGAAGCCGCAGGCGGAGAGGATGGCGAAAGTGCCCATCAGCACCACCGGCACGGCGATGGTGGGGATCAGCGTGGCGCGGAAGTTCTGCAGGAACAGATACATCACCAGGAACACCAGCAGGATGGCCTCCAGCAGCGTTTTCACCACGTCCTTGATCGAGGCTTTGACGAACGGGGTGGTTTCATAGGCCACTTTGGCCTCCAGCCCGTGCGGGAAGTATTGTGACAGCTCGGCGATCTTGTCCTTCACCAACTGGTCGGTCTGCAGTTCGTTGGCGCCGGAGGCCAGCTTGATGTTCATGCCGGCGGCCTGCATGCCGTTGTAGCGGCTGAGGTAGTTGTAGTTCTCGCCGCCCAATTCAACGGTGGCGACGTTGCCCAGCGTCACCAGCGAACCGTCCTGATTGACCCGCAGGGTGATCTGGCGGAACTGTTCCGGCGTCTGGAGCTGCGACTGGGCGTTGATGGTGGCGTTCAGCGCCTGTTTATCGACCGACGGCGTGCCGCCCAACTGGCCGACCGCCACCTGGGCGTTCTGCGACTGAATGGCCTTGACCACGTCCTGGGTCGTGAGCTGATAGCTGTTGAGCTTGTTGGGATCGAGCCAGATGCGCATGGCGTATTGTGAGCCATACACGTCCATGCTGCCGACGCCGTTGATGCGGCTGAGCGGATCCTGCAGGTTGGAGACGATGTAATCGGCGATGTCCTGCTTGTCCATGCTGTTGTCGGTGGAGACGAACGCCACCATCATCAGCGTAGTGTCGCCGGATTTCGAGACCGTGACCCCTTGATTCTGCACCGCCTGCGGCAAACGTTTGATCGCCGCCTGCAGCTGGTTTTGCACCTGCTGCATCGCCTCGTTGGGATCGGTGCCGGCTTCGAACGTCAGCGTGACGGTCGCCTGGCCGGTATTGGTGCTCTGCGACGACATATACATCATGTTGTCGAGGCCGGTCATATTTTGCTCAATGATTTGGGTGACGGTGTTTTCCAGCGTTTGCGCCGAGGCGCCTGGGTAAGTTGCGCTGATGCGCACGTTCGGCGGCGCCAAATTCGGGTATTGTTCTACCGGTAAAGAAAAAATCGCCAATGCCCCGGTCAGGCAAAGAATAATTGCCAGCACCCAGGCGAAAATCGGGCGATCAATAAAAAAATTGGCCATGCAGCGCGAACCTCGTTATGACTTGTTCTATCTTTAAAACGCATCGGAAATATGCATTTCAGCGGCAGGGAAGGATTCCGGCGCTATTGCACTTTACTCGGGATAGTCGAGGAAAGCGTGGAGAAAAAAAGGAGATAGTGTAAATAACGGTAGCGGGAAACGGCGTGGGTGCCCCGGTGTCGATAATTGTACGCTATTAAGACATTTTTATTACTATCAAAGGCCTTGCGCATGTCTTCGCCGCAGGGAGCCGAAAAATAAAAACTGGATCCACCTTACAGCAGGAGCTTGGCATGGGAATTAACCCGGTATTTGCCCGTCGGCTTTATTTATGCTGGCTGATCAGCCACAGTGAGCGGCCCAATGTGCCGCGATTGATGGCGCTGACCGGCTGGCCGCGCCGCACGTTGCAGGATGTGCTGAAGGCGCTGCCCGGCATGGGCGTCGAGCTGCAGTTCGTGCAGCAGGGCGTGCGCAACAACGACGGTTTTTATCAGTTGGAAAGCTGGGGGCCGTTCAACAAGAGCTGGGTGCATCAGCACCATCAGGCGCTGCTCAGCGCCATCGAGTAAGCGGCCCCGGCGTATTGGCCGGGGCGGGGCGATCAGTGGCTTTTGTACTCCAGGTACATCACCGTCGCCGCCACGCGAGAACGCACGTCCAGCTTGCGCAGTATGTTGCGGATGTGCACCTTCACGGTTTCTTCAGAGATATGCAATTGCGCCGCCACCTGTTTGTTGGACAGGCCGCGCGCCACCTCTTGCAAGACGTCCAGTTCGCGTTCGGTCAAGGCGGTGAAGGGATCGCGCTGCTCGCTGCGCGCCAGCAAATAGTCGGCCATGGCGTCGCTGATCACGTTTTGCCCCTCGGCGGCGGCTCTGATGTGTTCCAGCAGCTGCTCCGGTTCACTGTCTTTCAGCAGATAGCCGTCGGCGCCGGCGTCGATCAGCGCATACAGATCGCTGCGCGCGTCGGAGACCGTAAGCACGATGATGCGTGCGTCCACGCCTTCGTCGCGCAGAGCCCGCAGCGTATCCAGCCCGGACATGCCCTTCATGTTCAGATCCAACAAGATCACGTCCGGCGCGTGCTGCAGCGCCAGCGCAACCGCCTCGCTGCCGTTGCCGGCCTCTGCCACCACGCCAAATCGCGCATCCAGTCCCAGCAGTTGTTTGATGCCGCGCCGCATCAACGGATGATCGTCAACGATCATGACTCGGTATTGCTTCATCACCATGAAATATGCTCCCTGTAGCAAGTAAAGCCACTCAAACGCGCCCGGAGGCGTGCTTCACAGTGGGACTGTCTCTTCAAAAATAGCGGCATTCTGCACCGCAAACCTCTCCGGGCGGCCTTCTGCCCGGCGGCAACCGTAACGCAGAGTGAACAGCCGCAAGGTCAGGGCGAGAATGTCAGGCAGACCGCCGTGCCGCCGCGGCTTCTGCGCTGGATGCGCAGCGTTCCTCCCAGTCGCGCCGCGCGTTCGCTCATGATGGTCAAGCCGTAATGCCCTTCCGGTTCTTCCAGACTGGCGATACCGCAACCGTCGTCGGTAATGCTGAATACGTTGTCGCCTGCGGCGTTGACCTCGCAACACACCGCGATCTCGCTCGCTCCTGCGTGCTTGACGGCATTGAGCACCGCCTCGCGCACGATCTGCAGCGCGTGCACCTGCTGCTGGGCGTTGAGCGCCTGCGAGGGCAGCCGACAGTGTAACTGAATCCGCGCGGTGGTTAGCGCCTTTAATGGCTGCAGCAGTTGCTCCAGCGCGGCATTCAGATCCGCCTCCTGAATGTTGAGGCGGAAGGTGGCCAGTAATTCTCTCAGCTGGCGATAGGCATCGGCCAGCGTGCGATCGAAATCGTCGATAATCGTCTGCGCCGCTGGATCGTCGGCGGCGCGCCGGAGCAGCGTCAGCTGGATGCGTAGGAACGACAGCGTCTGCGCCAGCGAATCGTGCAGCTCGCGGGCGATGGTCCCACGTTCTTCCATCAACAGCAGATATTGGTGCTGCTTTTGCGCCCGGTTGAAGTAGACGCCACGCCCCAGCATGTTGGCCAGGCTCTGCATCAGGTGAGGATGCGGCGGCTGCGCTTCGGGCTGCCATCGCAATTCACCCAGCAGTTTATCGCCTTGGGTGATCGGCAGCGCGCTCCAGGTTTGCGCCGGCGCCGGCTCTCCTTCGTTCAGTTGCCACTGGCCATGATCGTCCGCCACGTTCAACCGGATGCAGCGCAGTCGTTCGCTTTGGCGCACGATGCGCAGCACATTCTCGAATGCCTGCTGATCGATCTGGCGCACGCTCAGCGCCTGTGAACAGCGATACAGCACCTCCAGCGTTTCGTTGGCCTGCTGCAGGCGCTGGGTTTTTTCCTGCACTTTCAGCTCCAGCGACTGATAGAGCCGGGCCAGCTCGTCAGACATGGCGCTGAAGGTTTGCGACAGCACGCCGAGCTCGTTCGGCAGCGCCACGTCCAGCTGCGGGTGGCGAAAGTCGCGCTGTTGCACGCGCTGGCTGGCGTCGACCAGATGCTGCAGCGGCATGACCACCTGGCGGCGCATAAAGCGGATGCAAAACAGCACCAGACCGATGATGGCGGCGTAGCCCAGCACGCTGACGGCGGCCACCAGGGTGAGTTTCAACTCGGAATAACGCTGCAGAGCGGAAACAAAATGATCGACGCGGTTGACGTAGCCGGCGACCTCCGCCCGGTAGGCGGCCGCTTGCCCGTCACGGATCTGCCGCTCCATCGCTTGCCATGTTCGTTGCAGCGCCAGATAGTGGTTGCGCACCTCGGCCGGGACGTAAAAGCGCGCCAGCTTTTGCAGCGCCGGCGCCTGCAAAGATTGCCGGTACTGCTGCAGGTGCAGCTCCAGCTCCGGGCTCTGTCGATCGAGATCAAAGGCCAGGCGGTAGCTTTGCATACGCAGCGAACCGGCAATGTTGATCGCCTCGGCATCGCTCTGGCTGCCGGCGACGGTCGTCAACGCCAACCCGGTGGCGAGCACCGACAGTATCACGATGCCGAACAGCGCCCTGGCCAGGCTGCCGGTCACGGAACGTTTAACAAGCAATCACGGAATCCTTTTCTCTTAGGTGAGGGCTGCGCCAGTTTCATTCGAAAGCAAAACTATAACTTTTGCAACTAAATTGCACCGCGATTTGTATCAAGTTGTCAACAAAACGGGAACAATTGTCGTCGTGTAATCAAATGAATAGCGAAATGCCCGCCGATGTTCAGCCGCAGCTCGGTTTCCACTGAGGATTTGTCTTTGCGGATGCAATTCGTCTGTCAGATTATGCGTCCGCCCACGATGTATTTTTAATCCTGGTTTGCCCGGAGAGGCGTTGTGATTTTTGTTGCAAATCGTCTGCTGCGGCGCAGCGTAATCGCGGTATGATTTTCACGTTGCAACTCAAGGAAAAAGGGTCATGTCGTCGAAAATTGAGAATGTGAAGAAAGAGCTGTTGTCGGACAACTGGTATGTGCTGCACAAGTACACGTTTGATCTGAAACGCAAAAATGGCGGTTCGGTGCAACAGATGCGCGAGGTTTACGATCGCGGCAACGGCGCCACCATTTTGCTGTACAACCGCGCCAAGGGCACGGTGGTGCTGACCAACCAGTTCCGCATGCCGACCTACGTCAACGGCAACGAAAGCGGCATGCTGCTCGAGGCCTGCGCCGGCCTGCTGGACGCCGATTCGCCGGAGCAGTGCGCGCGCCGCGAAGCGGTGGAAGAGACCGGTTTTCAGGTGGGCGAGGTCAAAAAAATCTTCGAAGCCTACATGTCGCCGGGCGGCGTGACCGAGATCGTGCACTTCTTTATCGCCGAATACCATGACGATGAGCGGCGCGCGGCCGGCGGCGGCATTGAAGATGAAGATATCGAAGTGATCGAACTGCCGTTCAGCGAAGCGGTGGCGATGATCGCCGATGGCCGCATTAAAGACGGCAAGACCATCATGCTGCTGCAGTATTTGCAGATTCATCGGGTGATGGAATAAAAAAAGCCGGTCATGATGACCGGCTTTTTTATCGGCTGGCGCCAGACCGCTTACTTCAGCAGCGCCTGCGCCTTCGCCACCACGTTGTCCACGGTGAAGCCGAACTCGGCGAACAGCTGCTCCGCCGGCG